>MTBK01126579.1_pt2 | contig 236343 bp, 221 predicted proteins | sample 1535981 | NCBI WGS metagenome assembly MTBK01 (sample SAMN06109225, study PRJNA356200) | anaerobic digester metagenome | isolation source: biogas reactors fed with pig manure or primary and secondary sludge | place: Spain | collected 2016-06-30
GGCCGGCCTTTCGCCGCGATCCGGCCGTCCTTCAGCATCACGATCTCGTCGGCAAACTCTGCGGCGAGATTCAGATCGTGGGTTATCACGACCGCCGAAGCTCCCTGTTCGCAGCGTTTACGCACCAGCCGAAACATCATCGCCTGATGGGCGAGATCAAGATTGGCCGTCGGCTCATCGAGCAATAATACTCGTGCATCCGTCGCGATCGCCCTCGCCAGCACAACACGCTGCCGTTCGCCGCCGGACAGCTCATTCATCAACCGCGAGGCAAAGCCGTCAAGATCGCAATCATTCAATGCCCGCGTCGCGATCGCGACATCCTCAGCCGTCTCCCAGCCCAACGTCCCGCCGCGGACAAACCTGCCTGACAACACAAACTCCAAGACCGTGACCGGAAACCGCGTCTCATTCTCCTGAGCGACGACCGCGATGTTAGCTGCGACCTCTCGCCGCGACAGCATCGCCAGGTCGCGCCTATCGATCTCAATATTTCCTTTCGAGACCGGCACTGTTCCATTCATCGCCTTGATCAACGTCGTCTTGCCTGCACCGTTCGCCCCGAGCAGTGCGACGATCTCCCCGCCGCGCAGGTCGAACATGACGCCACTCAAAATCGCTCGCTCGCCGTAGCAAACCGAAATGTCTCGAACCTTAAGCATCATGTCAGTACCACCTGCGGTAGCGGGCGGTTGAACCTTCTCTTGCGTCTCATCATGTGTTAAACCACCCGCTACCGCAGGTGGTACTGACTTAGCTCCTTCTCAACAAATAAATAAACAACGGTGCCCCTATCAACGCAGTCACCGCTCCGACCGGCAGTTCTCTCGGAGCTATCGCCGTCCGTGCAACCGTATCGGCCGCTACTACAAAGATCGCACCGGCGATCGCCGAAAATGGAACGACCAGCCGATTGTCGCTGCCGACCGCCATTCGCAGCAGATGCGGAACGATGAGTCCAACATAACCGACCGAACCGCTAGCCGCGACCGCCGCTCCGACGACGAGGCTGGCGGAGCCAAAGACCAATATCCTGACTCGGCCGACCTCGACGCCGAAATCAAACGCATCGCGCTCGCCGATCATCATCAGGTTCAATGCCCGTGCCTGAGAGGTCAGTACCAAAACACCGATCAGCATCGCCGCAAAGCTAATATAGACACCATTTAACGTCGCCTGTGAGAGATCGCCGAGCAGCCAGAATGTGAAACTCCGCAGCTTTGCGGCATCGAGCAGCGTCGTCAACATCACGATCACCGACGACAGAAATGTCGTTACGATCACGCCCGACAGCACCAGCCGCTCGACATTCATTCCGGCACGGCTGCGCGCCATTTGATAGACGGCAGCCGACGCAATGGCCGCTCCTGCAAACGCAAGCACAGGCCGCGAGAATTCGAAATTTTCAAAGAACACAAAGGCGAGCATCGTCCCCAATGCCGCGCCGTTTGAAACGCCCAACAAGTAGGGCTCAGCCAGCGGATTCCGCAGCAGCGACTGCAGCCCCGCACCCGCGACCGCCAGGCTCACCCCTACGCAGGCTCCGAGCAATATCCTGGGAATTCGGATATCCAACAAGATCGACCGTTGCTGCTCGGTCATATCAAATATCGACACCCGCTCCGCACCGAGCATCGCAGCGGCTATGAGCACGACTGCGAGAAGCAATAAGAGCCCGCCGCCTACGAGCACATAATTGCGTTTCGGATCGTTTCTGCTTGGTCTCTTCAGATAAGTTGCCACTAGCTTTAGCTAGTGGTTAAGTTCAAACAGGGATCTTGGGCTTTAGCCCAATTTCGGCTAAAGCCGGTCTATTTTCAGCCTCGATCCACTAGCTAAAGCTAGTGGCAACTGATTTACCAAGCTTCTCCGGATGCAGAAACTTCGCGATCTGCTCCAACGCATCGACCAGCCTAGGCCCGGGCCGCGATAACAAATCGGCGTTTATCTTATACACGCGGCCGCTTTTCACCGCCGGAGAGTTGCGAAAGACCTCGTTCGGGCCCTCGTTGTCCGGGCTCTCGGAGATAATTATCACGTCCGGCTCGAGAGCAATGGCGGTTTCCTTGCTCAATTTTGGATATGCCGTCTCGACATCGGCTGTAACGGATCGGCCGCCCGCCTTTTCGACCAGGACGTTAAGAAATGATCCTTTCCCGACAGTAAACAGCGGCTCGCGCGATATCTGGACAAAGACGCCTAACTGCTTTTCGCCTCTGACATTGTCCTGCACTGCCCCGACGCGGCGTTTTAACTCAGGCAGCATTTGCCCTACGCGTTCGGTCGTGCCGAATAGGCCGCCGAGCTTGCCAAGATCATCGATAACGTCATCGAAAGACTTTGGGTTTGTGACATAAACCGCAATTCCGTTGTCAGCGAGCGTCTGCGTAAACACCTCGATCTGTGACGCGGTCGAGACGAAAACGACGTCGGGCTTTAGCGCGATGATCGACTCCATGTTCGGCGTCATCGTGTCACCGATCTTGGGTATCGCCTTGGCTTCCTCGGGATAATTGCAAAATGTCGTGACGCCGACCAGACGGTCGCCGGCACCGACGGCGAAGATATTCTCCGTCACGCTCGGCGCCGTGCTGACAATACGAGTGATGTTGATAGGGAGCGTGACCGACCTGCCGAGATCATCGATCACAGTCCGTGTTGCAACGCCCGAGCGCTCACTGCTGACGACCGGCCGCTGACAACTGACCGAAAGAAGGCCCGCCACCAGGAGGGTAAGGACAGCTATTTTACTCTTCCACTCTTTCACTTTTCGAACAAAGAAAAAACCCTGTTTTTCGCGTCATTAACACGGAAAACAGGGCGTACCTTGTTTGCCTGCGATGTTTTGACGCGAAACATCTCTCTTGGCAATAAGTGTCCGATCAGGTTGCCCGGCTATACGGTGACGCGATCGCGCGGGACTTTCACCCGCTTCCCCTATCGAACACTATTTACTCAAAGAACCGAACAGGAATTATTACGCCTCACAGGGCGCAAGTCAAATCAGCCTCGGCCTTACGGAATATACTTCTTCGGTATCGGCGTATCCGATACCAGGCCAAAATTCGCCTGTTGGAATCCGGCCGTGCTTCGGTTGATATACCACATACCGCCGCGATATACGGCGACATCGTCGCGCCCGTCGCCGTCATAGTCGCCGGGAACGGGAACGTCGCCGTTTGTGCCCCATTGTGCTCCGACGAACTGGCCGTTCGTACTATTCAACCGATACCAGAAGCCCTCAGCCGGACGGAACACGGCGACGTCCTCCTTGTTGTCACCATCATAATCGGCGTGGACCGGCATATCGCCATTCTGGCCAAAGCCTACGGTGAAGAATCCGCCGGTGCTGTTCGCACGGAACCACACGCCTGTCGAAGGCCTGAAAACCGCTAGGTCATCGAGGCCGTCGCCGTCATAATCGCCCGCGACCGGCAGATCGCCATTCTGGCCAAACTGCGATGAGCCATATTGGCTGTTACCGCTATTCTGCCAATACCAAGTGCCTTCGGACGGCCGAAATACGACGACATCGTCCTTCAGATCGCCGTCACGGTCGCCGGCCTGCGGAATGTCACCGGTCGTTCCGAAGCTCGTTTGGACAAAGGCCCCGTTGCTGCTGTTTAGCCTGAACCACGTGCCGTTTGAAGGCCGCCATACGGCGATATCCGTTTTACCGTCGGCGTCAAAGTCGCCCGGCGTCGGAATGTCTTCGGCCGTTCCAAATTGCGTGCCCAGGAAGCCTTGTGTAGAGCGATCGAGATACCAATTGCCGTTACTCGGCCGATAGACGGAAACATCCGACTTGCCGTCGCCGTCAAAATCGGCCCGTGATTTAACCGTCGTCGCGGTGCATGTAAAACTGCCCGAAACGATAATGGAGTCAACATTCCATCCACCGCCCGCAGGAGCCGTATTGTCGTCGGCGCCAAAGCGAAATCGTAACTGGACGTTCTGTCCGGCAGCAGAGGCCGGCAATCTCGCGATCGTCGTCATGTATCCGCCCGAGTTTCCGGTCCAGGCCGGCCGATTTGCGATCGGATTATTGGTCCCGCCCCCAAGCGAGCCGTTATACCCGTTTTGAACAAATGCTCCGCCTGCCGTCAGGATGTCCTGGAACGGCCCGCCCGCGACGCTCACTTCAAGCAAGCCGCCGTCCCAGCCGTCTTCGGTGTTATACCTGTTCCTGAATGTCACGAGAGCCGCCGGCGAACTGATCGCCAGGGCCGGTGTCGTGAGGTCCGTCCCGCCACCGACCGATGTCGGGTCGGCCGCGAAGGCCGAATTAATGCCGGTATCAGGATTGGTCGCTGTAGTTACAAAATTGATGCCGCCCGCGACCGGCGTTGCCGTCCAGCCTGCCGGGAAATTCGGTGCCGTTACACCGTCAAAATTCTCAGTGGCCGTCGTCGTCGGAGCTCCGATCACGATCGTGCGTGAAAACTGGACGACGCCTATATTGTTATCGCCCGTGAAGTTCAGCGTCAGGACGCTGCCGCACGGTGTATTTCCCGGTACCGTGTATGAAATATTTTGCGACACGGTCGTTCCGCTTGCGATGGGCCCGTAATTGGCCGAACCGCCGCCGGCGACCATCAACGTCATGGACGTCACCGGCACGCCCGTCGCATTGCTGATCGGAACCGTGAGCGTGACCTGCTCGCCGGGCTCAGGGAAACCGTTGTTGTTGCCGGGCGCATCCGATACGGTCATCGCGGGCGATTGGGTCACATTTGGAAGAGCGAAGGACTCAACGACGCGCGTCGAACCGCCGCTGCCATTGACCAGAACGGCAGCATTGGCGCCAACGCCTCTGAGAGCGAAACCTGCCCACACATCGCGAACATCCGCATCCGCTTCGGGAGCACGCGAGCTCGCCTGGGCAGCCGCGAGGATCGCATCGCGTTCGGTAACGAAGGTCGGCCCCAACGGCGCCAGCTTCATTCCATCCATTACTAATTGCAGCGTCTTGCGGTTGCCAGCCTCCCAGCCAAGCCGGGCGACAAACTTAGCGCGAACTTCCCACAGCGTCGTGCTCCAAACCTCGCCCTGGTTATGCACCTGATCGGCGGTGCCCGTAAACCGCGGAGCATACGCACCATCGCTGAGATTCATCTGTGTCGAATCCACATCGGCGAATGTCAGCGGATTGTGCGGCCGGTTTAGCGGGCCGCCGGTAAAAGCCATCACTGCCTTTGGAAAGCGGCGGATGCCGTAATAGTAATTATTCACGCCGGGGCCGCTCAGATATGTGTCGTAGCTGCCGGTCGAGTAGATGCCGTTGATCGGATCGGACGCCTGACTCAGCATTGCGTGGCCAAAGAAATCGCCCCAGCCCTCGCCCATGCCGCCGGACTGTTGGGTCGAGAGGCCTGAACCGTTGCCGTGCAGGCGGTTTGACGTGCCGTGCGTCAGCTCGTGAATCACAACATCGGCGTCAAGGTTGCCGTCGATGTCCGGGTTTGGCGCGGTCCAGAGATACATCTGCATGCGGCCGCGGCCGCCATCTGCCGGCGTCGAAAAGTTTGCATTGTTTGTCCCCGACGAATCTTGCCCCTCGCCGCGGACACGATCGTTCCCACTGCCCTGGCCCGTAAAGTTCACCTGCTGAAAGTTACGAGCAGCTTCGGTAAAGCCAAGCCGATAGGCCTCGTCGTGATACCAGTTGGTAATATAGAACAGTTGCGTAATCGTCCCCTGCTGGAACGCCGATCCGGGATAGGTCTGCGGCACCGCAACCGGGGCCTCACCTGTGTTCGTGTTCGGATCAAAGGGGCTGTAAGTGAACGAGAACAGGCGAGTCGGGCTGGTCGCCTCGCTGTTCGCATCGACGCCGTCCGATCCGTCGCGGTCTATGCCGGCCTGGACGTTGTTTCCGTCGGTTTTTGTCCCGCCATCCGTGATCCAGCCGTTGTTATTGAATGTGTACGGTGCCTCATTACCGATCCGTGTGATGGTGGATCGCGCAAGGGCGGGGCCTTGGGTGCCATTCGGCGACGTCGGGCCCGGTGTCATCGGGAACGGATTGTCCGCGACCTGTATCATCGCATTCGGATTGGCATAAACCTCATATGTTGCCGGCTGCGTCTGATCGGCTGTGATGTTCTTACGCCAGAGCATTGTTCCGGTTTGGGCATCGACGATCACATAAAACGCATTGACGGGCTGCCAGATCAGGACTCGCCAGGCGGGCACGGCCACGCCCGGCTCGGTCGGAAAATACATCTTTTCGGCCGTCGTTGCCGAATCACCGGTCCCAAATGTTGCCTTGATCTCGGTCGAGTCGGCTGCATTGAATCGGAGGTCCAAACGCGAGCCGTCGTTGTTGATGAACGCCGCTGCTTTCTTGACGGCCTTCAACGGATCGCCAAAATCGGCCGATAGCGAGCCGTAAGCGAGCGCCGGCGCGAGGTTATTGATCACCCGAACCATCTCACCTTGCTTGGTAAATCCCGCCTTGACCTCACCACGAAATACGGGAATGCCGTTGATCTCCTGCTCAAGCACCACGAATGACAGGTTGCCGTCAGGATTTGTGTAATCCGCGGTCACCTTGAGAGCGTCGATCTGCTCGTCGGTCGCTCCGACCAATTCGGTGTTCTGCTTGAGAAACTCGGTGAGGATACGCGGCCGTTGGATCGCCGTCGGAGCCGTCAGAAACACGCGTCCCAATTGCACGTCCGGGCCTATCACCTCCGGGATGCGGATGTCGTCGTTATAAACGATCTTTAACGACGGGACGGTTTGTCTCAACGCTGCCTCGCCGCGGACGAAGGCATCTCGCACGTCGGCGACATCGGATGCATTCTTGCCGACCGTGCCGCGAAAAGTGGCGATCTGGCCGGCTTTTGCCTTATCAGCACGGATGTCGTAATTCGGCAATTCGGGCACTTGGCTCGAGGTGCGTTCGATCAGGCCGCTGGCAGCACGCGAACGCCACTGAAACGGGACCGACAAGACCAGCGCGACCGCGGCCAGAACAATGATGGTAAGCAACGCAGAGCGATTTGAATTCAATGTCATGATTCGGGATAACCTCAGGAAACTATTAAGATAGGTGAAACGAGAATTGTCCCAAATGGACACTCGCAAGTCAACGAAATGGCAGCTAAAAAAGCAGCGAAACCGGCAGGCGTCTCGCATGAGGCCGTCTTCGGGCCCGACGGGGTTATTTCGCAGTTTCACGACCAGTACGAGCACCGCCTCGGCCAGATCGAAATGGCTGCCGCCATCAGCCGCGCATTCTCGGAAAAAAAGCACCTGATCGTCGAGGCCGGAACCGGCACGGGAAAAACGCTGGCGTATCTGGTGCCTGCGATCGAGGAAGCGATAGCCCGCAATAAACGGATCATCGTCTCGACCGGCACCAAAAACCTTCAGGAACAGTTGATGGAAAAGGACATTCCGTTCCTGCAGCGCGTTTTTCCAAAAAAATTCACAGCCGCATATATGAAGGGCCGCTCAAACTATGCGTGCCTCTACCGTATAGCCAAGTCGGACGATCAACCGATCCTCGACGGTATCGACGAGATCGACCATTTTCGAGAGGTCCGCGAATGGGCCCGTTCGAGCCCGACCGGCGACCGCGCCGAACTGACATATTTGCCAGAGAACCTCTCGTTTTGGAGCCGCGTGAACGCCAAAAGCGAGACATGCATCGGCCAGAAGTGCCCTGATTTCGAACCGTGCTACATCACGCGAATGCGTGCCCGCGCCGAGACGGCTGAGATCGTTATCGTCAATCACCACTTGTTCTTCGCCGACCTGAGCGTGCGAGGCAACCAGTTTGGAAAGGTCATTCCTGATTACGGTGCGGTCATCTTTGACGAAGCTCATTTGATCGAGGATATCGCGGCAGACTATTTCGGCTGTCAGGTCTCTAACTATCAACTCGACGAGATCGTGCGAGACGCCGACAGGCTGCCGATACCTGATGCGATCTCTAACTCAGCGATCATGCGTTCGTGCGCACGTGTCATCGGCTTCGCCGAACAATTTTGGTTGAATTTTCGGCAGGGACGCGGCATGGAAGGCCGTTTCCCTCTCGATGAGAACGCCGCCGTGGAGTTTGTAGAAGGTGGCGAAACGCGGCCGTCGCCGCTTGGCGAGGCCTTTGACGCCCTTGACGACGGGCTGAAACGGCTCGACTCTGAGATCGACGTTTACTCCGAAAAGATCCCCGAGGCTGAGTCGGTCGTCCGCCGGATCCGGCAGGCACGATTCGATCTGGCATTCATCGTCGGACAGCGCGACGGCAATTTTGTTTACTGGCTCGAACGTCGCGGACGGGGCGTCTTTCTGCAGGCTTCACCTGTCGATGTCTCGGCCCTGCTTACCGAAAAGCTTTTTGACAAGGTCGAAACGTGCGTCCTGACCTCGGCAACACTCGCGACGAAGTCGAGTTTCAATTTTATCCGCGACCGTCTTGGCCTGGCCGCCGGCAAGACGAACACGTTCATCGCCCCGTCGTCATTTGACTACGAGAATCAGGCGATCCTGTATTTGCCAAAGGCTATGCCTGATCCACGCTCGCCCGAATTCACACCGATGGCAGCAACTGAGATCGTGCGGATACTCGGGGCAACGCGCGGACATGCCTTTGTCCTGTGCACGAGTAATCAATCCATGACGGCACTCTACGAGTTGGTCCGCTCGAGGATCGATTATCCCTGCCTGGTGCAGGGGTCGATGTCGAAAGCGGGCCTGCTGGATCGTTTTCGATCGACGCCGAACGCCGTGCTGTTTGCAACGCAGAGCTTCTGGCAAGGCGTCGATGTGCGGGGCGAACAGCTCTCATGCGTGATCATCGACAAGCTGCCCTTCGCCGTGCCGAGTGATCCGCTCGTGGCCGCCCGCAGTCGATTTATCGACGAGAACGGCGGCCGGTCATTCACCGATTACAGTGTGCCGCAGGCTATCATCGCGTTGAAGCAAGGCATCGGCAGGCTGATCAGAAGCCGCACCGACCGAGGAGCGATCGTCGTGCTCGATCCACGATTGCGGACGAAGGGCTACGGCCGCGATTTCCTGGCGAGCTTGCCGCGAATGCGGATAACGAGTGAGATCGATGACTTCGAAGACGTCTTGCAAAAATGAGCTGTCCACCGATCCAATCGTGATAAAATGGGTGGAAAAGAGGTATTCGGCCATGGCAACACCTGTAATTGATGAGATAGTAGCGAAAGCGGAAGCGCTGGAGACCTCTGAGATCGACCTGCTCATCGATCGTTTAAAGCAGAAGCGATTCAAATCGGCATCGAACAAAAAAAACGGTGACGGGAATGGATCGGTTCATCCAAACACGATCTGGATAAAAGAGAACAAGCACAAATACCCCGGCCATTATGTTGCTCTCAAGGACGGTGTGCTTGTAGCCGTCGGCCGCACCATCAAGGAAGCTCACCTTGCCTCGAAGGCGAACGGCGTAGACAATCCCCTCCTGCACTACATTTTTCCGAAGGGCTATGAACCTTGGGCAGGATGGTGATCGATGGGCTTTCAACTCTCATTCGATCACCTCGTCGAATACGATTCTGGCCAGCCTGGTATTTCGATTGAAGTTCAACTAAGTGTTGGCTCCTACACCACTCGAATTCCAGCGAAAGTCGACACGGGATCGGATAGCTGCGTCTTCTCACGTCAATGCGGTATCGACCTCGGCTTGGAAGTCGAGGCGGGTGAACCGCAGCGATTTAGAACGGCGACGGGTTCATTCAAGGCCTACGGTCACACAGTCACCTTAGAAACAGCGGGTTTCGAGTTCGATTCGACGGTGTATTTCGCGGCGGAAGAAGCGTTCGAGCGGAATGTACTTGGTCGCTTCGGCTGGCTTGACCGAGTGATTGTTGGGATCGACGACTATGACGGGAATCTCTATCTCAGCCAGCACCCATGAAGCCTCACGGAAATCCGATAACAGACGGGACGATCCTGATCCATGCAGTCTTTTCTACCCGGAAACAATTGCCCCTGATAACGCCCCAAATCGAGCCACTTCTTTACGATAGGATCTCTAAGATCCTTTTTGACGAGTGCTACTCCCCGGCTCTGATGATCGGCGGCGGTCCGGAGCATGTTCACATCCTGTACGTAAGTGCTCGGGACAGGAGCGTCGATTTCATCATCAACAGAGTCAAGAACAATACGGCTGTCTTCATCAAAAAGTGGCTCCCCGATTTTGATTGGCAAGAATCGTATGCGGCCGTGACAGTTAGCCGGTCGAGCGATGAGATCGAGAAGGACTATATTCGTCGGCAAAAAGAGGTTCATGAGAGCCTGACTTACAAAGACGAGTTCCGAAACTTTCTGGACGAAAATGGAATCGCGTATGATGAAGAAGGTCTTTGGGATTAGTTATGACTGCGTTTTACGAAGTAATGATCGAGCGCAACTTCTCATCCGCACATCAACTGCGCGGCTATAAGGGAAAGTGCGAGAACCTGCACGGGCACAACTACAAGGTCGAGATCTATGCTCGCGGTGAGGAACTGAACAACATCGGCCTGCTGATCGACTTTGGCGAACTGAAAGATGCGGCGGATGAGATAGTTAAATACCTCGACCACCGCAACATCAACGAGCTGCCGCCGTTCGACGAGGAACTCAATCCTTCTGCCGAGAATCTTGCCAGGTACTTTCTCGAATACCTGAATACGCGCGTTGCCGACGAACGCGTAAAGGTGCACAAGGTGCGATGCTTTGAGACGCCAACGAGCGTCGCCACCTATTCGATCACTTGACCCTGAAGGTCTTACTCCCTGTCGCCGAACAGGACGTCCCATCACTGCATGTAACAGTGACCGTCACCGACAGATCGACCGTACCGGCCTTTGTTGTTTCGAGCGTGAGTATCTTTGCGGTGCTAATGCCTCCGACGATCTTATACGTCGCGGTGCTTCCGGCTCCAACCGACCATGCATAGTCTATCTTCACGACGCTGCATTGATTGCCATTGCAGGCCGCATTCTTCATGTTCGGCTCGAACGAGTGCTGCCATCCACCTTTAACTTGCTTAGTCCCTGCAGTAATGATCTGCGGGTTTGCAAACTCACATACGCATTTGCATTTCACTTCATTCCCGACAGGCTGCGGGTTGCCTTGCACTGTTGCAGTTACGCTAAAGGCCCCGGTTGATGTTCCAACCAGCGTGAAGTCCCTCACGAAGGTCCCGGCCTGTGAAACATCGCCGGGTGCGATGTTGATGTCCTGCTGATTGCCGCCCTGTGTGTTCGCATTCCCCGTCGTGACAATACGAACCGGCACATTGCGTTTCTCACCCTTCAGCCCTTTTATCTCCATGTGCACCTTCGTTTCTTCACCGCTCTTGAGCTTGGTCTTTGGCGACGTCAACTGAACACTCAGGATCCGCACCTGTCCGGACGTGGTCTTGCCATTATCAGTAGCGCTCACCTGCACTGGCCCAGTCAGGTTCCCCGGAGTCCTAAGGATCAACTTTCTCCGTGACTCAGCGAGTATCACGGCCTGTTGAGATCCGATCGTGCCTAGCGTGTTGGACGAATTGCCATCAAACGGGCCCGATATCGGCAATGGATGACCTGTCTGTGCAAACGGAGGGATGTTTGGGTCCGTCGTGGTTAATACGCCTGCAGGCTGCAGCGGCACCTTCTTCGTGATCGTATTGCGGCCGGGCTCGATCAGCGAGACATTTATCACCCGACCTAGCTGGTCAAAAACGTGTGGTAGCACAAACGAGCGCAATGCAGAGCAGGGATCGCACACGGGCACCTTTTGCCCATCGCCGAGGTCGATAACGACGCCCGTCAGCGTCTCGGCGTTCGGTGAGTTATCTTGTACATATCCCGCCTTCGGTTCGGCTATTACCGTCCCTGAGATCGTATCGCCCGCCACCATATCGTCCGGCAGATAAACCGTTACCTTCGCTTGAGGAAGATCAAAGACGACATTCGTCAGGCCTGACGCGGTCGAGACCGCACCCGTATTCGCTGCTGGGTCCGCGGCATCTGAGCTACACCCGTCTGTCGCTTTACATCCGTCATTCTCCTTTCCAATTCGGTTGTGGTCCTTATCCGTCCACCACCATTTATTGATCTCCAGATCGCCTGTTTTCGCCTCGGCCTTGACTTTGACCTTCCCGCCGTTGGCAACCGACCCCTCAGACAGATCGATCGTATTGCTGCCGGCCTCACCTCCGTCATCAACCTTGTCAAATGCTTCCGGATCCTGGCTGATGACCTTTGCCTGCCGGTTGTATTTTATGTGCAGATCATATGCCGTCTTGCCCGTCTTGTTCTCGAATGTATGGCCCAGCGTGCCGACCTTTGCCATTGAAAAAGAACCCATTAAAAGTATCGCCGCGACCGGGAGCAGTCGGACCACCGTCAAAATATGTGTCTTCATCGTTTCATTCCTCCAAAAAACATTCCATGAAACCTGAAATGCCCGGTCTCCTTCCCGCTTGTAAATTCAGTCACTCTTTATCACGAAACGGCTCAGAAGAAAGTGATGTAGATCACATTTTGCGCAAAAAAAGAAGCTCCGGATGAAGCTTCCTTTCGTTTCTAAATGGTCGGGGCGAGAGGATTTGAACCTCCGACCTCACGGTCCCGAACCGTGCGCTCTACCAGGCTGAGCCACGCCCCGATAAGTCAAGTATTAGAGTTTAGGTCACTGCTCAATTTACTGCAAGTCGATCTTTACGATGCAGCCAGCCTAGACCGGCGGCTCCGACACGATAACATCCTTTTTCGAGAACCTGTGTTTTAAGACCTCGATGATCGGCGGAAGAAGAGACAGGAATACGACCACGATGACAACTTTTTCAATGTGGTCTTCGAGCTTGATCCCGAGAGCATTTTCGATAACGCCGCCGAGAAAATAACCGGCCAGCACCATGCTGTTGATCCACAGAAGCCCGCCGAGAATGCTGTATGTCAAGAATGTCGAATATTTCATTTCCGCCGCACCGATAACGAGCGGTGCGAAGGTTCGGACGATCGGGACAAAGCGGGCCAGGATCACTGTTTTAGGGCCATATTTCTCAAAGAAGACGTGGGCCTTCTTAACGCGGCTTGGCTTGAAGATCCTCGAATCCTCTCGCGTGAAAAGCGCGTGACCCATCTTTCTGCCCGTCCAATAGCCCGTGTTATCCCCGATGACCGAACCTAAAAAGAAAGAGATCAATACCAGAAAAACATTCAGTTTGTTGGCCGCGGCAAACAATCCTGAAACCACAAGCAGCGAATCGCCCGGTAGAAAAAACCCGACCGCGAGCCCTGTTTCGGCAAAGATGATGAACCAGAGTGCGAGATAGACCCAGTTGCCAAACATGCCGAGCAGAGTGTCGATCAAGACCTTCGGATTCAAATAGTGAAGAAGATCGTAAATTGTTTCCATTAGTTCTTACATTCCCAACCGTGTTCGCCGATCAGCGGCACGAAAGCACAGGGGCCGAAGTTTTCTGTCCTTTGCCCCGTCTCAGTGCGAACCACACGGATCAATTCCTGCGATCTTTGGTCCGATCCGACGGGTATGACCAATCGGCCGCCTGTCTTTAGCTGCTCGACGAGCGGCACGGGAACCTCAGGGCCGCCCGCCGCGACGAGGATCGCATCGTATGGCGCGTAGGCATTCCAGCCCTCTGTCCCGTCGTCGGCCTTGAGTGCAACATTCCTTATTCCAAGCTCCGCGAGCCGCTCCTCGGCCGTCGCTGCAAGGGCCGGCAGCCGCTCGATCGCAAAGACCCTGCGCACGAGCGACGCCAGGACGGCCGTTTGATAACCGGAGCCCGAACCTATCTCGAGAACTTTCTCTGTGCCGGTCAAATCCAGCAGCTCCGTCATCTTCGCCACGATAAATGGTTGTGAGATGGTCTGTCCGCCAACGATCGGCAGGGCCATGTCGTTGTAGGCCTGCGACCTTATCGCCTCGGGAACAAATAGGTGCCGCGGCAGCCGTGCCATTACGTCGAGCACGCGTTCATCGACGATCTTGTAATGTTCACGCAGCCGCTCGACCATTCGCAGCCGCTGCATCGTCATCTCGTCAGTGATGCGGGCCGTGCCGTTCATGAATTCCAACTGCGTAATGCTTCCAGCGCGGTGTGGCTTGTCAGATCGCTGCGCATAGGCGTAACCGAGACATAACCTTCGTCGATCGCCTCAAAATCCGTTCCGCCCTCGGCACGAAAGCCCTCGCGCACCTCGCCGATCCAGTAATACGGCTTGCCGCGCGGGTCGATCTGTTCGCTTATCACGGGCCGTGCCGACTTAAAGCCCTGTTTTGTTATTCGGATGCCCGATGGCACGCCCTTGGGCACGTTCACATTGAGCAGAGTTCCGTCCGGAATGCCATCGTTCAATGCTCTCTCGGTGATCTCGTGAGCGATGCGGACCGATTCGGTAAAGTCGTGGTCGCGATACGCCACAAGGCTGAATGCCAGGCCGGGCACACCCAATATCGTCGCCTCCATCGCACCGGCAACGGTCCCCGAATAGGTCGCGTCATCGCCGAGGTTTGCACCGTGATTGACGCCTGAGCAGCAAATATGCGGCCTGAGTTCCGTTGGCAGGATCTGATTGAGGGCCAGCGTCACGCAGTCGGTCGGCGTGCCGTCCACGGTCCAATGGCGCTCATCGAGCTGACGGATCCGCAGCGGCCTGGCGAGCGTGAGGCTGTGCGCCGCGCCGCTCATCTCTGATTCCGGCGCGACCACATAAACGTCGCCGATCACTTTTAGGCCTTCCTCGAGCGCGATGATGCCCTCGGAGTGATAGCCGTCGTCATTCGTGAGTAGGATGCGTGGCCTTTCGCGGATCATCAAAAAGAAAAAGTGAAAAGGTGTCGGGCGTCGCCGCCTATATCACCTTCTCACTCTTGCATTGTCCAAAATCTATTAACGCGGCGCAGACGGCGTTGAGGGCCGTGCCCCTGCTGCTCCCGCGGGACGCTGTTGGCGAAAACGCCTGCGGTTACGCTTTCGGGCATTCGCCGACTTGAGCTTTGCCTTTTGAGCGGGCGGCAGAAAGTGAGCGTGCTTCTTGAGGTCCTTTATGATCTCTTCGGAGATCACCTTGCGCTTGAAACGCCGAAGTGCGGACTCGATCGATTCATTCGAATTTACTGTGATAAAAGCCATTTACCGTCTCACCTCCTTTCGGCCAAGAATCTCGCCCTCATCGAGAGCAAACAAGTATTAGACAGATTTTCTTGAGGAAAATCAAGAACGCCGACTCTATTTTCGTAACGGCACGGTCAACAAGTGGCCGCGATAGACAAAATAGACCTTGCCGCCGGCCTCATCGACCCACATCGTCATACTGTTGAACTTGATCTTTGGCACCGTCATTAGCGGCCTGAACGAGAGCGTCCACGCATTGTAGATACCAACTTCGGTCAGGTTCTTCTCGTGGTCGGGCAGCGCGGCCCAGTATTCATTCGGCCTCGATGCCTTTTGCAGCGGCCGGAATGTCTGCTGAGCCAATGGGCGCACCTCACCCACCACATCTCTAACCTGCCCGGTCTCGGCACTGATAAACCGCATTGAGCCGTCCGGCGTATCAGGCCTGACCTCATCACCGTCGCCGTAAGGCCCGTCGTAGTAGTCCTGCATCTTAACGAGAACGCCGCCGGTCGCCGGGACGATCGCGACCGCATTGAATTCCAGGTATTGTTCCAACGTGATCGGATAGATCCGATTGGTCAGCAGGTTGACGCGACACAGATTGCCGCCCTCGGTCTCGCTGGAACCACGATTTACGACAACCCAACGGCCGGTTGGCGTTATCAGCGGATGGCCGAATTCGCCAGAAGCGATCTTCGTCATTCGGCTGTTCTGTATCTTGTAAAGGCCATCGTCGCCCGCCCGGACCTCGATCCCGGCCGCTCGGGCCCTCCACGATCCCTGCGTGGCCTTGACCGGGAAGCTATCCGCGACCGGAATGTACTCAATGCCCGCCGGTTGGCCTGCAGGGCCGGCATCATGGCCGTCGATGACCTGCCGCCACGCGACGCCCTCGAACCGTCGCTTCTCGACCATTGATTCACGCAAAGCATTCCTCTCAACGTAAGTGTTGTAATCATAGTCGAGCTCGTCCTGCGGGATCTGGGTCTCGACCGCACGATCGATCTCTGCCTCGACCCTCGCCCTCGCGCGAGAGTCGCTCGCGGCGACGCGGAGGTCATTCCCTTCCTTCCACACGGTCTCGACATGCAGAGAATCATCCGCCAGGAGCACCTCAAGCCCCGGCACCTCGCGGCTCAGCGCATATTTGACCGACGCCGGCGCCTTTTTGAGTTTGGCGAAGTACTTGTCCAAACCGGCAAAGAACGGCGGCGGAGCCCCGTTCATAAACACCCTGCGGCCGCCGCTTCGGCCAAGCATCAAGAGTTCGCGAGCCTCACAGTATTCGCCGCCGCATTGCAGGAAAGGCGGCATCTCATCAACGTTGTTGACGGTCAGATAGGCCCGCAGCTCGTCGAACTCTTCCTTACTGAGTTTTCTTTCGCGATACCGCGAATCGTCCTCATCCCAGCTAAAGACGACCTTCTCCTTATATATGCGTACATAGTTTTGCTCGTAGGCATAAACGCCCAGCAGTTGATCATCCTTCCTGACCTCATCCTGCAAACGTTTCTCGACCGTTCGCAGATGTTCCGCCCCGTCGTAGATCCAGCCGTTATAACCCGCCGAGTTGTCACCGACGCTCTGAAACAGCATCCACAACATTCCACCACCCTCAGGCTGGCTGCCGTCATCGACAAAGAATGCCGTCGTCGCGCCGGTGATCTTCGCTTCGCCCGGATGCCGGCTGAGGACGACGGCACGCGCCGCCTGCGAGTCCTCGGTTTCGAGGTAGCGCTCCGCAGCAAGCGCCAAGCGCTTGTCGTTGCCGCGGGCCGCCTCGGCAACCCTATCGACCGGCAATTCGGCCCGTATCAGCCGGGCGCAGGCCAACATCGCGATCTTTGTATCGACCGGTGCATTTTCGAGGATCGTTACGTAATCAGGCTTGTCGTCAAGCAGGCATGGCGCAATACCGACCGCTGCCGGCGTACCCGTCCGGATGTCGTGGACCGCACTCGACTGCTCTTCGGCTAACTTCTTTCTGACGGCCAACAAACGCACGATGCTGTCGGAGTCGGCGATGCCGCGCTTTAGATCGCGGAGAAGCAATAGGTTGATAGCCGAGTTTTGCCACCTCAGCACAATGGCCCGGAACTCCCTCGCGATCTTCGGTTCCCTCTTGTCGAGCAGTTCGATATGATCGACGACGCCCGCAGCGAGTTCGTCGCTGACCTCGGCACTGTTCAGCAGATGGACGCCGACCATCTTCTTGATCTCGAGCGGCGTCGGTGCACGGCCTTTCCGATTGAATACCGAGTTTGAACCGTAAAGCGAAAACTCATTGTCCCAAATGTTGGTGGCCACGTTTGCCGCACCGCCGGCGGCATTAGTGGCGATGGCCGCCTGGGCCTGAACCTCTGCTGTGCCCCGCACGGCCATGTCGAGGCCCTCGATCTGCTCACCGACGGTGAACCCTTTGCACTTGATCAAGGACTCAATGATCTGCTGCGCCGAAGACTCCGCCTCAGCCAGGATCCGACGCAGAGGCAGGACCGCTCGCTGATCCTCTTGCCGGCCGAGGGCCGCAATGGCGTCATCCCGGAGCGGCAGGTAGTCCACTTCGCTGGCATCTGTCGATCCAAGGCGAGTGATCCGGCCCAGATTTGCCGACGAGTTGGACGCATTTGCGACTGCGTTGGCAACCATGTTGGCTGCAGGGCGTTTACCATGCTCATCGAGTGCCTTTAGCAGGCCCGGCACGCTTTCCGGCACCTTAACGTTTCGTAGAGCGCGGACAATAGACTGCCGAACGGTGCCCGGATCATTCGCCCATTTCGGGTCCTCGAGCCACGGAAGAAATGCCTTTATGATGTCCGGACGGCCCGATTCGACCTTTAGGATCAGATTGCGGACTGCCGCCGAGCGCACGTTCGGGTCGTCGCTCTTGACGAGTTCGAGCATCTTATCGATGTATTTATCGTCCGGGGAATTTAGAATGATCGTCGTCAGCCCCGTAAAACCGCCAAGGTCAGCAAGCGTCGGGTCGGCGAGCAGTGTGTAATACCATTCGTCGCGCCCGCCCCAATCTTTCTCCAGAACGAGCGCGTCAATCGCAAGGTCGCGCGTGCGTTTCGACGCATCGCGTTTTTCGACAAATTTCTGCAGCTCTTCGCGATAACGCTCAATATCGCTCGTGTCACCTTTGTCGAGCGCATGCCGGTAGCGCGACCACGTCCCCAGGACCTGGCCCAATGGATTCGTCGAATCGAGGTAAAGGCGATCAGCTATGGGCTCGGCCTTTATGTGATCGACGCGGGTGAGTGCCAACAATTCCTCTTCACCTCGGACATTCTCGCCGTCGGCCCCTGCACGCTGAGCAACACGGGCCAGATCGTGGCTGAAGTGCGGCGTATGGTAGGTCAGCCACCGCTTGATCTGCTGCTGCTCATTCTTGTCGTAGCCGTCTTCGCCCGAATTTCGCTCGTACAGGTCCTTGACGAGATCACCCGTCCGCTCGTCCTCGGGCAAAATGCCGAGATATTCAATGAGTTTCCTTGGATCCTTCTGTATTTCTGCAATAAGTCGCGTCGTCGTGCGCTCCGATGGCGTCGGGCTGTAACGAAGCCGTGTCGCCTCAGCGCTGATCGCGCGCCAATATTCCATAAGGTCAGCGATCGGGGCGTTGTCGGCAGGCGGCTTGCTCTTATCATAAAATTCGGTCGGCCGCGTCCGCCCGTAGAATACGGCATCGGGATTCGGCGGTGGCGGCGCCGGCAAGCGAAGCAGCGTATCGATCGCATTCTCTGACTGAGATGACACGCCGAGCAGGACAAACAGACCCGACGCCAGAAGCGCACAGCAGAAGGCCGCTGCGCGAACAGTTCGTTTGAATTGTGAAGTCATATAAGGTGACCTTCCCGGCGGCTTGCTACGATTTGATTTCTTCCGATTATATATCTTCCGCGTTCGGCACCAACCTATTTGATGCCTAAGGGCGAGGATCGCCGCACCTTTTGTCATTCCATTGCGTCCCGATCAAAGCGCTTAAGAATGTCCTGTTGACAACAAGAGCGCTTTACGCCGCGCTTAACAAAAATCTGTGTTCTTGCTCCGACCTAAAGCGCAGATTTAGTTTCATACATCACCGATATATCTCTAACTTATTGATATATATAGAGTTATAAATCTTCAAAAAATCTCACTTTGCGCTTTACATATGCTTAATGGAATGATATGCTTTCAGACACTTTAGGAAATCAAGGGGTTGATATCTTTGCCTGCGGGTTTCCGAGAGTAACCAGATAAAATTCGGATCACATGACAATCCGCTTTGGAACATCGGGCTGGCGGGCGATCATCGCCGACGAGTTCACCTTCCAAAATGTGCGGAAAGTTATCGAAGCCATCTGCGGATATTTGAAAATTGAAGGTTCGGCGAGCAGCAATATGCTTGTCGTCGGCCACGATTCGCGATTCATGGGTGAGCAGTTTGCTAACCTCGCAGCGGATCTGGCGATGCAGAAGGGCTTTCGCGTCCTCAAGTGCAGCGGTCCGACACCGACACCGACCATCAGCCATGCGATTCGCTCAAACGCAGCGGCCGGCGGGATCAATTTCACGGCATCGCATAACCCGCCGGAGTATCAGGGGATAAAGTTCTCCACGGCAGACGGTGCCCCGGCACTACCCGAGGTTACCGCCGAGATCGAAAGACGTATCGCTGAAAACTCGATCGCGGCTGACAGCCCCGGTGGCAGCATAGAGGAGCATGATCCGCGAGAAGCTTATCTCGACGACCTGAAAGCAAAGATCCGCTTCGATGCGATAGCCAAGGCAAACGGACGTTACGCCTACGACCCAATTTTTGGAACGGGACGAGGTTATCTTGACAGGATATTGCAGGATCACGGCCTCGAGGTCGAGACGATCCACGATTGGCGAGATGTGACATTTGGCGGCCGGTCGCCGGAGCCCGGCGAGGATCACCTCGACGAGCTGCGAAACGCTGTCGTAAACAAAGGCCTTACATTAGGCTTGGCCACAGACGGCGACGGCGACAGGTTTGGTGTTATTGACTCGAACGGTGCGTTCATTACGCCGAATCAGTTGATCGCACTTTTGACAGATTATTTGGTCGAGAGTCGGGAGTGGACGCTTGGCGTGGCCCGCAGCGTTGCGACGACCCACATGGTCGATCGCGTCGCAAATGCAAGAGGAATAAGACTTTACGAGACGCCGGTAGGCTTCAAATTCATCGGCGAATTGATAAATAAGGACGAGATCGTGCTCGGCGGCGAGGAATCCGCAGGGCTTTCGATCCGAGGCCACTACCCCGAGAAGGACGGCATTCTGGCCTGCCTTTTGGCCGCCGAAGCGGTGGCCGCGCGGGGCGTAAGTTTGACAGAGCAGTTCGATGAGCTTTACACAAAGCTCGGCAAGCTGGAATCGGGCCGCATCGGCGTGAAGCTCACGCCCGATGTCGCCGCAAAGTTGAAAGAAAAGCTAGCCCAGGAGCCGTCTGAGATCGGCGGCCGGCGAATTGAAAGTATCAATCGCATCGACGGCGTTAAGTTCCTGTTTGGAAACGACGCATGGATGTTGATGAGGCCCTCGGGCACCGAACCGCTGGTTCGGATCTATGCCGAGAGCGAGAGCAAGGACGATCTGGAGCAACTACTTGAGCAAGGCCGCAAATATTTACTGGGATAGCACGAACGGCACATCGGCCGGACGTACCCGAACGCGCCGCCGAGCGGCGGCGAAGGCGCGAGAGCGCCGGGCGGCCCCGTTTTGGATATCGTTCACGATCGTTACATCGATCTTTGTAATGTTGACGGTCTCGATAAACTACCGGGCATTGACCGATGCCCGGGATGAGGCCGACAAGAACGAACGCCTCGGCGTTCAATTGCAGAGCCTGAAGGACGAGAACCTGGCCCTGCAGGACGAGATACACACGCTGAGGACCGATCCCCGCGTCATCGAACGCGAAGCAAAGCGCATCGGGATCGCCCTTGAGCACGATACGAAAGTTCCCGTGCCGACGGTTCGATAATGCGGAGAAGTCGAATCGAACGGCACACACCCTGCCCTTTGAAAATCCGCCTTTTGCCTACACCTCCGCAAGGCCTACAGTAAAGCCTTTCTGGTAGTATCGCGGCCGCCGGTTTCCCGAACCGACGGCCGCTCTTCTTTTGCCCCGAATGCGGTTTTTTGGGGTGAACAAATTGTGTTATTGAAAATGTGGCACGTGCCACATTTCTGAGTGTGACACGTGCCACAATTCCACGACTAGCCCCGAATTTACTGCCTTCTGTCGCGAGCTTTCCGCCCTATGCCCGAAACCTTCGCGGGAAATCGTAATATCGACCGGTGATGTTCTTGACCCCGCTCTGAAGAACGGGGGCAATTGATTAACTCGCGGCCTTATTCAATTGGAGGGTCGCATTACGATACGCCGGCTGTTAAAGAAACGAAAGACCCTTTCGGGTTTCTCATTACACCACGCGCGAGCATCATCGCCTAGCAGAATATCGGTGCGAGGGCCAACGACTTCACGAGTATCTGGACTTATCTGCACTAGCTCGTTATGCGTAAGCTCTTTAACGATTTTCCAGATGTCCTCAACAAACACCTTCATTCTTACATCGGATGGATCGAAACCTACTCCTAGCGAGCCCGAGAGCATTTCTTCTCCCGTACCTGTCGACCGAATCAACTGAAGAACCATCCCCGATTGAGGGCCGTGAAACGTCCCGTCTCTGCGAGGCAAGCTCGGAAGGATCGGGAACATCTCTCTATTCCAGATCAGGACAAATCTTGAGTCACATTCTGCGATAGACGCTTTAGCCGCCGGAGTTGGCGACGGCCAGTAGACGTCATCTATGAATGCGACGTCGGGATAAATGGCACGGATCTTTTCAGACAAGACCCTTTCATCATCACGAGTAAACAGGATCTCAAGTGATTTTTTCATTTATTGCAGGGCGCACATTTTTGCTTGGGTATCATCACGAGCGGTGAGCCGCCACTATTATCAAACAAGCGATCTCCCCCGTCGGCTTCTCGCCTCGTAGGGAACCCGCTTTTGTTCGAATCGTAGGTATTAAACCTTATTCGCGATCCATCGGGCCCTTCAAACGTCAAGTCTGGGTAGGAACCGCCCTTTCTCCCACCATTTATGTTCGGGATATACTCCTCTGGAATGTCGGCACCGGTGACTCGGTCACGTCCTCCACCAACCTGCCGGTAGCTAGGGTTGGCGTCAAGGAATTGGTCCCTAACAGCATCAAGTTGGTCACGAGTCGCGGGGGACCCCCTTCTGCCATACCTCTTAACACCCTTACCAACAGCACCGTAACCGCCCCCAGGTGCAACGGCCCCAAGGACAAGTCCGCCGCCCCCGATACCTACGTCAAACCAGTCGGCATTCGGATCCACGAGCGTAGAGCCGAAATCGTAGATATCGTACCCCGTCGCGCATACCTCAAAGACAAGGTAAACGACTGGCAGCACCGCTAGCTGCCCGCTGGGATCGGTGTATTGTAGCGGGTCGTTCCAAACGTACCCGTATAGATTGACATCACCCGCGGCAAGCCCAATCGGATCTTCTGAGATGAAGCGCCCGATGGCTGGGTCGTAGAATCTCGCCCTCGAAAACTGCATCTTGGCAGCCGAGTCGAACTCCCGTCCGGTGAATTGATAACGAGACGCAAAGCTTGTATTCGTTGGGTTGCCAAACGAATCGTAACCCGTTGATGCCGTCAGCAAGCCCGACGAGTTTGCAAGGCCGTTTGTCGAGCCGAGGTGATCAGCCAGGAAGTAGCTCGGTGTCGAGCCGGTGGTTGCGCGGAGTTTGTTATCGATGCCTTCGCCGTTGACGTATTTCGTTAACGTTCCGAAGTTGTCATCAACAAGCACGTCCTGGCCGTCGTGGGTGAATTTTGTATTTTCGGCATTGGCGACGGTGTAACGCTGCACTCGGCGGCCAAGCGCGTCATAGCGGTAGCGGACTTTCGTTCGGCGAGCGGCGGCTTCGGTGAGGCGGTTGTCGTGGTCCCAGGTGTATTGCCACAGATTCGAACCCTCCGCCTTGCGCGTCATGTTCCCGTTCGCGTCGTAGCTGTACGCGAGCGTCTGGCTCGCCGTTGTCGCGGATATCAGCTGATTGAACTGCCCCACTTGATAGCCGTAACTCGATGCCAGATGCGAACTCGTCCGGTTGCCGACATCGTCATACGTATAACTTTCCCCACTGCCGCCATTCGACACACTGGTCAGGCGGTTCACGTTGTCGTAGCCGAATATCCTCGTTAACGAGGGCTCAGTGATCTGGCTGATCTGGTTTGCCGCGTTGTATTGGTACTGCCGGTCGAAGAGCGTTGCAGAGGCGTTAACGTCTTTCAGCCGCTTGAGACGGCTCATGTCGTCGTATTCGTAGGTGGTTGTGACGCCATTCGGGTAAACCCGCGAGGTCATCCTGTCGGCGTTGTCATACCCGAATGTTATCGTCGTGCTGTCGGACGCGTTGACGATATTCGCCAGCCGCTCGGCGTTATCATAGTTGTATGTAGCGTAAAGTGCGCCGTCGAGCTTTAGCCGCTTTTGATTAACCGTCGATGTGCGCTCGTATTCGTAGGCGACGACGCGATTGAAAACGTCCGTTGTCGACGTAACGCGGTTGCGGTTGTCATAGACAAATGAGACGGTGCCGCTTCCGTTGATAGCCGAGATAAGGCGCGAGATGTCGTCGTAGTTGTACGTCGCTTCCTGAACGGGCGTGCCGGGCGTTACCGGATCGCCGTACTTGATCTTCTTTAGCCGGTTGAGGTTGTCGTATTCGTAGTGCGTGACACGGCCTGCGTAATCCGTTCGCTTCTGGCGGTTTCCGACCGCGTCGTATTCGAATGACATCGTCGCGCCTGCACGCGTTTGCGACAGCATCCGGTCAAGCGGATCGTAGGTGAAGGTGTAAACCTGATTCAGAGCGTCCTTTACCTCGATGTTCTGAAGGCGCGCGTTGTACTTGAGTTCCGTGCTCTCAAGCTCGGCGTTCGTAATGGTTATTTTGCGGTTCGTATCGTCGTACGTGTAGACGGTATCGCGATTCGCCGTGTCGGTAACCTTTTTGATACGCCCGACTTTGTCGTATTCAAACTTTTCCTTTAGACGTGGAGCGCCTACGGTCGGAGCCGGATATTCAACCTCTTTCAGCCGGTCGAAGTCGTCAGGGCTGTAGTTCGTGATATTACCCAGGCCGTCCTTTGACGAGGTCATGAACGACATCGAGTTGTAGCCGAACTCTCGCGTGTGCCCGAGCGGATCGGTGATCTTCTTTAAACGATATTGAGGGTCAAACTCGTAGTTCGTGATCTTGCCGCGTTCGTCTGTGATCGATTCCAGCAGCCGGCGGATGTCATACTTGTAAGTGACCTTATCCAGATTCGGATAGATCATCTCGACCTTTCGCTGCGCGTCGTCAAGGTAGTTGTAATCGGTTACGTGGCCGAGCGGATTAGTTATCGTATTGGTCCTTCCGCGAGCGTCGTACGTGAAGTTCGTCTTCTTGCCGTAAGGATCCTCGATCTCCTCGAGCAGCCCCGAATTTGCGAACCACTTGAACTTAGTAATATTGTTCCGCGCGTCCTTGATCTGCGTCGGCAGCCCCCTGTTATTAGTTGTGGGATAATCGAGAGTCGTGACGTTATTCAACGGGTCTTTCGTCGTCAAAAGATTTCCGTTGGCGTCGTAGGTGTTTGTGGTAACGCCGTTCATGCGGTCTGTGTGGGTTAGAGGCTGCCGAAATGCATTGTAAGTGAATGTTTCCGTCCCGAGAGAGGTCTGCCCGATCTTTTCCTCGAGGCTCAACAGATTTCGGCTAATGTCATAAGTATACAGAGTCTCGCGAGACAGTGCATCAACTTTTTTAACAAGGTTTAACTCCGCATCGTAGAAGTATTCCGTCGCCTCGGTTCCACCGCCCCCGCATCCGCAAAGGCCTTCGATCTTCTTCACAACATTGCGAGCTGCCGTTCGGTCGAAATGATATTTGGTTATGCGCCCTAGTCCGTCCGTGACGCTTGTAAAGGCACTGTTTGAGTAATCAAGCGTGTATTTTTCGTGAGTGCCATGAACCTCAGAGGTCGTTGCGCGACCCTGCGAATCATACAGGTGAGTTTCCAGAATGTTGTTCGAGGCGTCATTTACCGTTTTAAGAAGAGTCTTACCGGGCGCGGACGTTGAGTCGTACTCGAATTCGAATTTTGAGCCGTCCTGATAAGTAACGGTCTGTAGAAGGTTGGTTGCTGGGTAATATGCATATGTGGCGATGGTGCCAAGAGAATCAGATATTTGGGAGACCAGCCCATTACTGATCGTGATTGTGAGCGTCCTTCCGAACGAATCAGCAACTCCGGTCAGAATACCGTTTCGGTCGTAATTTAACGTGGTCTGATTCCCGTTTCGGTCCTTTTCCCACAAGAGCTTTCCGTTTGTTCCGAACTTCTTTGATCTTCCATCTGGGAAGGTTAGCGTGTAAGTTCCGTCGCCGTTCGCAATGAACGATCCTGGAAATCCGGGTGTGATTCCCGAAAACGGATCGCTAAGCCCGACGCGCGCGAAATAGATAGCTCGTCCGTCAGCAGCGGCCAGACGAAGGTTTCTCGCATCGATCACCGTCAAGCTAACGTCATATTTGGTCGACCAGCCTAAGCCGAACATTCCGCCAAATTGAACGAGGCTGTTATAGCTTCGATTGATAGCGATTTCCTCACCGATACCCGGGAGCCGGAAATCGGTTTGCTCGAGAAACATGTTGCCGTTGATAACATTTACAGGTTTCCCTACTTGCGACGGTGCGACGGTCAGGTCGCAGATGCCGTAATCCTGATCGGCCGAGAGCCTGACCCCTTTGATCGGCGTGTAGCGTATGCCATCATCGCCGCCTGGGTCGATCTGTGCATAAAAGAAGTAGGTTTGATTGGGAACCAAAGGGACTTCCACCGGCGGGGGTAGACTGCCATTGTACCAGGTTGAATGATAATCGAAGGAAACTCCGTTGTTGGATGACCAATAGAGGGTGCTATTAACATCAGCGACAGCGCCAGTCTGTACATAAACCGAGTTTCCGGGGCCAGGATAGACCTTTATCCACGGTTGCCCAATATCCAAAGTCGTTGCCGAGGCAGTGACCCAGCCCGACGATACCCCACAGCCGTTCCAGTTTCGCGTTCTGAATGTGGCAGTGTAATTATGACCGTAATTACCGTAAGTGCGAGTGCCGTCCTGATACATCCACGCCTCGTCGTACCATGTCCCATTTACCAATTGCTGCAGTTCTGCCGCCAGAACACCGCCGAATGTAAGCGTCACTTTCCGATGGCCAGGCCCCGCGGCGGCAGAAAATGTTGGAGTTCCCGGCGGTGAGCACTGTGCGACCAATGACGAGGTTGCGAGAAAAAGAGCGAAAAGAAGGCTGAAAACACAAGCAACAATACGCATGAAGGCGCGAGTAGGGAACATGATTTTCTCCTTTCGTGGGAAAAACGCCGATTGCGAAAAACGGTGCGGGCGTTTTCCAACAACAGCCTTGGATTAAGCGTGATCCAATGACTTGTTTCTGTGTGAGGAGATACTAGGGCCGATGATGAGCAGTTGTCAAGTTGAATTCACCGTCATTTGCATTTTTGTGTCAATTCGTTACAATCTAGCCTTTCTGTGTCGTAATGACGCATTTCGCGGGCGATACACAGAATTCGGCTGGTGCAATAAACGCAACGGATGCAACAGATACGGGTGACGCGGCGGATGCGATCGACGACGCGTTTTATGGCACGGGCATTGCTATTGTTTTACCGAGTGTTTCTGCGCCGCTGGACGGCCTTTGCCTGAGACTATATTGGAGATCTAAGATGAGACCGATCAAACATTTTGAGAAAGGACTGAGCTACGTCGCCGGAGCGGCGTTCAACGCGATCAGAAGCGTAAACAAATTCAAACCGAATCCGAGCTTCACCCCGAAATGGGCCGACAAGCCGATACTGAAATCGTGGGAAAAGACCAAGCCGACGCTTGGATTTCCGCGAACGACTGATTCGCTTTGTCCGCAGTGCGTGATCGAGGCACGCGAAGAGATCATCAGCGGCAAGCGCGATGTATCGACGCTCGTCAATGAAAAGGTCGGCGAGATACCGGCTCAGATCATCGAACGCGACGGCCAGGTCTGGATGATCAAAGAGTGTCCGCAGCACGGCAAGGTCGAGGACATGATGGCGGTGGACAGTAAGTTTCTGCAGCACATCGAGAGCCTCTTTCCGGGACGTGACATGGACGCTCATAACGACGAAGGCCTGCACGATCACGGTTCGTCGTCGGTCAAGTACGGCCGCGGCGCGGTGCTGACCGTTGACCTGACGAATCGCTGCAATATGATGTGCGATCCGTGCTTCATGGACGCGAATCAGGTCGGTTTTGTCCACGAGCTGTCGATGGAGGACGTCACCGAGATCCTCGACAATGCGATCCAGATCAAGCCGCGTCGCCAGATGTCGGTTCAGTACAGCGGCGGCGAGCCGACGCTGAGCCCGCACTTTCTCGACTCGATCCGATATGCACGCAAGGTCGGCTACAACTCGGTCCAGGCTGCAACGAACGGCATCGAGTTCGCAAAATCCAAAGAATTCTGTAAGGAAGCCGCCGAGGCCGGGCTTCGCTTCGTCTATCTCCAGTTTGACGGCATCGGCAACGACGCCAACTCGCACCGCCAGATCGGCAACCTGTTTGACGTCAAATTGCGTGCGATCAATAATCTTCACGAGGCGGGCGTTGACATCATCCTCGTGACCACGCTCGTCAACGGCATCAACAACGATCAGGTCGGCTCGATCATCCGGTTTGCGATGGAGAATCCTAAGAAGATCTCGTTCATCGCATTCCAGCCCGTGTCATTCACCGGCCGCGACGAGCATATTACCGAGCAGCGCCGGCTGCAGCAGCGTTATACGCTGTCGCACATGGCACACGACGTCAAGAAGCAGGTCGGCATCACCGAGCCGACGAGGGATTGGTTCCCGCTCTCGCTGATGGGCGCGTTTGCCGATTTCGCTGATGTTGTTCACGGGCCCGACACCGATTTTGGCCAGGTATCGTGCGGCTGCCACCCGAACTGCGGTGTCGGTACGGCCGTGATGATCAACAAGGAAACGAACGAGATGGCCCCTGTCCCGCAGTTCCTTAACATTCAGAGCCTCGTCAAGGACATGCAGCACATCAGCGACACCAACCGCGGCAAATGGTTCTCGAACATCATGATGGGCCTCGCCCTCCTGAAGAACTACGATCCGTATGGTTCGCCCTCGACCTTTACGCTCGGTGCGATGTGGAAGAAATTTGACAAATCCTTCGGCCTTTCGGGCAAGGATTACGGAAAGGTTTCGGGCGACCGCACCATGGCCGACATCGAAAAGCGCCGTCAGGACCCGTGGAACTTCCTCTTTATCGCGGGAATGTGGTTCCAGGACCTGTTCAATTACGATTTCCGCCGCACCGAGATGTGCATCATCCCTTACGGCACGCAGGAGGGCGAGATCTCGTTCTGTGCATACAACACCGGCATCGGCTGGCGCAATATCATCGAGCACATGCACCAGAATGCGACCGTCGCCGAATGGTACAAGGAGCACGGCCGCCACGAGGTTTTTGCTCGCGGCAAGGAGGTCGAGCTCGCGTCGCAGGAGCACAGCCTCAAGCTCAACGCCGTCGATCTGACCCGGCCCAACAAGCCCGAAATGGAAGGCCCCAAGACCGCCGCCGAAGAGATGCAAATGATGCGCAAACTCTATAACCAAATGGTCCTCGAAAAGAACCAGATCAAAGGCGAAAACCTCGTCCAGATCGGCGGGATGAAGAAAAAGAACAAAGAAAAAGAACTGGCAATGGCGGAATAGCCGTCAGCGGTCAGCTCTCAGCGATCAGAAAAGCCTCGTCGGAAACGGCGAGGCTTTCGTGTTAATATTGGGGTGAGGCTTTATGGCTACAAATGAGATCGACATTATCAAAGCTCGTTCGAAAGAATTGCCGCAAAAACAGAAGGTCGAGTTGATCGAGTTCCTGACCGGTCTGCTTGAACAGAAGCCGCAGCAACCGAAGATGATCGAGTATGGTAAATATGCCAATTCAGGCCGACGAATGTCGACGGAAGAGGACTTCAAGATAGCCGAATGGCATCCGTCGGACGAAGAACTGAATGGCAACTAAGTATATTGTCGATACGCATGCACTCATTTGGCACTTCGAAGGCAATCGTCTGTTAGGGGCCTCTGCAAAGGCAGTCACGACCGACCCCAACAGTGAACTTATCCTCCCCGCGATCGCCCTCGCCGAAGCGATGTTCATTGTCGAGAAGGGACGCTGTTTACTCACAAGTGTTCGCGATATGCTCGATGACGTCAGAGCCGACGCCCGAATTCAGATCTTTCCGCTCACGTCGGGAGTTCTTGAGGAAAGTGCCTCACTAACTGCGATCCCTGAGATCCACGACCGCCTCATTGTCGCCACGGGCATCTATCTGCAGAATCAGGGCGAATCTGTCGAGATACTCACAAAAGACAACGAGATCACCCTCTCGTCCCTGCTGCCGATCGTCTGGTAACCGCCGCCGAAGAGATGCAAATGATGCGCAAACTCTACACCCAAATGGTCCTCGAAAAGAACCAGATCAAAGGCGAAAACCTCGTCCAGATCGGCGGGATGAAGAAAAAGAACAAAGAAAAGAACTGGCAATGGCAGAGTAGCCGTCAGCGGTCAGCTCTCAGCGATCAGAAAAGCCTCGTCGGAAACGGCGAGGCTTTCTTGCGTGGTGCACGCCCCACTAGAGAAAAACCGTTGACGCGCGGTTTTTGGGGCGGATATCCTGTTAACAAGCGGATTTTGCAGACTTTGGGCCGTGCTCCCGCGTCAAAAGGTCGGTTCGCAGCGTTGAATTTACAGAGGTTTTGTCTATGAGAGTCGTCGCGGGAGGGCGGGCGATCGTGAAGGTATCGGCGGCGTGCGTGTTTGTCGCGGTGTTGGCGTTCGTGTGGCTCGCGGGCGGGCGAGATAGCGTGAAGGCATCGGCATCGGGGCCGACGCCGGGCCATACGAATGCCCCGCTCGAGGGCAACTGCACCGCCTGCCACACTGACTTCCCGCTCGACAGCGGGACGGGGAGCGTCACCATTACCGGACTGCCGCACGATTATTTGCCGGGCCAGCAGGTCGAGGTCACCGTGAGGACCGCTCAGGACGACGGGGTGATCTACGGCTTTCAATTGACGGCCATCGACCGGCTCGGCCGCGCGGCAGGTACGTTCACGGTGCCGCAGACAATGCCGCTGAAAACACAGATACAAGATACGCCGATCGGCGGCAACACGCGATATTACGTGATGCACACCATCGACGGCCTGTTTACGCCGGGCGTATTCGGGTCGAATACGTGGACATTCACATGGACAGCGCCGGCGGACCGCGTCGGCAAGATCGACTTTTACGCCGCCGGCAACGCGGCCAACAGCGACGGCGGCACGAATGGTGACTACATATATTCGCGACACGTCGCAACACTCGCGGGCTCGGCAACGTCGAATTTTGACGGCGACACGGTGAGCGACATCGCCGTTTTTCGCCCGTCAAACGGCACCTGGTACAGCATGAGCATCGCGAGCGGCGACGTCACGCAATTCCAGTTTGGCGCCGCCGGCGACGTGATCACGCCGGGCGATTATGACGGCGACGGCGAGACGGATTTCGCGGTTTTTCGTCCGTCGAATGGAAGCTGGTACATCGAGCGGAGCACTGCGGGCTTCTACGGCGTGCAGTTCGGTGCCGCCGGCGATGTGCCCGTCGCGGGCGATTATGACCGCGACGGCAAGACGGATGTCGGCGTCTTTCGCCAGTCAAATGGCGTTTGGTACATCCTCGGCAGCACGCAAGGGCTGATCACGACGGCCTTCGGGCTTGACGGCGACAAGCCCGCACCCGCGGACTATGACGCCGACGGACAAACGGACTTTGCAGTGTTCAGGCCGTCAACAGGATTTTGGTATCTGATGCGGAGCACGGCGGGCTTTACAGCGATGCCGTTCGGTGCCGACGGCGACCGCCCGGTGCAGTCCGATTATGACGGCGACGGCCTCGCGGACATTGCCATCTTCCGCCCCTCGACCGGAGCGTGGTACATCGTAAAATCGTCGGACGGCGTGTTTGGAACGCTCTTCGGCATCTCGACCGACATTCCCGCACCGGCCGATTACGATGGCGACGGCAAGACCGACATAGCCGTATTCCGCCCCTCAACCGGCTACTGGTTCGTCACCCGCAGTTCCGACAGCCAATTCTACATCACCGTCTTCGGCTCCGACGGCGACGTGCCGGTCGCATCGGGGTATTTCTCACCTTAGAACACGAAGCTGTTCGTGCGGTCGACTCTTACCGTTGCTTTACAATTTCGGGTGCGCTATGTTGGTGCTAGTTCCTTTGTCCCTAACAATGAGAACGGTTGAGGCGATGGCATCCCAAATCGCAGCCGTAGCATTACTGTCACTCGCATTTCTCGCGGCGGGTATTGAAACCTCCGCCGCGACGCTCGTCGTAACAAAGACCGCCGACACCGCCGACGGCATCTGCGATACCGACTGCAGCCTCCGCGAAGCCGTCGCAGCAGCCGCTAGCGGCGATACTGTAGTCTTTTCACCGCCCTTTAATGAATCTCAGACCATAACTCTCGTGTTGGGGCAAATACGTCTTGGTCGTGATCTCACGATTGCGGGCCCCGGATCGGACACTTTGGCGATAAGGGGGAACAATGTCGGACGCATCTTTAACATAAGGGATGGAGCGGTAGTTACGCTTTCGGGGCTAACCCTGCGGGACGGGAGGGTTACAACCCCCGAAAGCTTCGGGGGAGCGATCTTGATGGTCGGCAGCACGTTGAATTTGTCGAATGTGACTGTGACAAACAATTACGTTCGATATACGGGAACTAATCCGCCAGTTGTCCTCGGATACGGCGGCGGCATCTACAGTGAGAACAGTTTTCTGACGGTTTCGAATTCAGTGATTAAATCGAATGAGTCGCCAGACGGCGCAGGGATAATGACTAATGGCGGAACGGTTTATGCTGTGAATACGTCGGTCAGCTACAACTTAGGGACAGGTCTACAAAACCAAGGCGGAACCATTACCCAGGTCTCAACATCGACATTTGACAACAATTCTCGTTCCGGCGTCATTGGGGGATCTTATACGTCGATCTTGAATTCGAAGTTCACGAATAACGGTGCGACCGCCGTTGGGAGTGGCGACTCATCCTCGACGCTACTAATTCAGAATTCCGAGATCAGTAACAATAACACTCTCCCAGGAGGGGACGGGGGCGGCATTAGGAGCCTCGGATTCGCGAGGATCAAGGACTGCACCATTAAAAACAACTACGCGAGTCGTAACGGCGGCGGAATAAGCAACACTGGAGCAATGTATGTTGAGAGCACCACGCTCTTAGGCAATACCGCACAAGAATCTGGCGGAGCAGCGGCTACAAGTGCACCTTTATACCTCACTAATTCCACACTAAGTGGAAATCAGGCAAACGCGAACGGCGGTGCCATTTACGATCTCTATAACGTAGTAAATACTAGTGGCCAAGTAACGCTAACGAATTCAACCGTCACGCTGAACGCTGCGCTCGGTTTCGGGGGAGGATTGCGACAGGATCCCGGCGGCACTACAAATGTCCGCAACAGCATTATTGCTGGCAATACTTCAAACGGAGGTCAACCTGATATATCGGGCACGGTTATCTCACAGGGTTATAACCTAATCGGAACGACGACAGGTAGTTCGGGCTGGATAGCCGCGGACTTGTTGAACACTAATCCGATGCTCGCTCCGCTTGGCAACAATGGTTCGACAATGACCCACGCGCTCCGCCCGATGAGTCCGGCGATAAATGCAGGAAATAGGGAGCTAGGGCGAGATCCGCTTACCGGGGAGATCCTACCCTCAGATCAGCGCGGCTCCGCCAGAGAAGTTGGGAGCAATATAGACATTGGTGCTCACGAATCAAACATCTCAACCTCACCCGTGCGTTTGCGTGGCCGTCTTCTAACCAGCGATGGTCGAGGAATTTCGGGAACCATCCTTTCACTCACAGACGAAAACGGCGTTACGATCTACGCGATGTCGAATCCCTTTGGATATTACCGCTTCCTTAATCTACCGCCGGGCATGACATACGTACTTACCTTAAAGCACAAACTCTATTCTTTCAATTCACCGCAAACGCTGACGATGGAGGTGAACCGCAACGATTTTGATTTGATAGGCATATTGTAACAACGGCAAACCCTTTGTTGGTCTTTTTTGTGCTGAGCAATCAGCTGTTCCGACACTTAAAAGGAGACAAGAATATGAAAAGCGTACTTTCACTGATAATTCTATTTGTTTGTATCTTGAGCTCCATTTTCGGGGCTTATTTTTTTGGTGTTTACGGGGGTCAGGAAATCGCTGTCTCGCCCGGTCGTCCTAGACCGGAATATAAGCCAAAACCAACCGGAGCGGACAAAGCGGCAGAATGGAGGCTAATGGCATGGCGGGATCAGCGAACGGCGGGTCGAGTTGGACAGACATCTCATCGAATCTTCCCAGAGTACCGATTCGTGCGATTGCGAGGCATCCCGACACAGCAAGCACGTTGTATGTCGGGACTGAGATCGGTGTTTGGGTGACTGAGGACACCGGAAACTCCTGGAAGCCGATCATGGATGGTCCCGCAAACGTCTCGGTCGATGAGCTAACCTTCATGAACGACTCAAGCATCTTGTTGGCGGCGACTCATGGTCGTGGACTTTGGACTTGTGATGTCGACGCCTTAACGAGCAGCAATGTCGCACCGGCGGATTTCGACGGTGATGGACGCACTGACTTCTCGGTGTTTCGCCCGTCCCCAACGCCGACATGGCATCTATGGAGGTCACTCGCAGGTTACACGGGTACCGAGTTCGGTTCGAACGGTGACGTACCGCTGGCACCGGATTTCGATGGTGACAATAAGGCCGACATTACGGTCTTTAGACCATCAAACGGGACATGGTACTGGATTAAGAGCAGTAATAGTACCACGGACTATGTACAATTCGGCACGGATGGCGACGTGCCTATGCCCGGTGACTTCGACGGTGACGGGTATTCTGATCAGGCCGTTTTCCGACCGGGAGAGACCACTATGTGGTACTTCAACTGCTCAGACGATTGCGACTCATCTTTGCAATGGGGCATTGCGGCGGATCTGCCTGTAGTAGCGGATTTTGACGATGAAGGAGGTGATGGGAAATCCGACATCGGCGTGTTTCGGCTTGAGAATGGTTTCTGGCATCTCTATGAGACGACGAACGGATATCAGTACACTGAATGGGGACTAGAGGGCGATGTGCCTGTGCCGGGGGACTACGATGGCGACGGCACAGCCGAGGTAGCCGTATGGCGTCCTGACAACGGAACGTGGTATCTTGATCAGTCGACGAACGGATTTGCGTTCTACGCCTTTGGTGAGGAAGAGGATCTCCCGGTTCCTGGCGACTATGACGGTGATGGACGAATGGATGCCGCAGTCTGGAGGCCAGGCACATCGTCTGTTTGGCTTCTGCGGCAGAGTTCGAATGGATTTCGAGCATTCAATTTTGGGGCTTCGACTGACATTCCAATTCCATCATATGTTCTCGACCGGCCAACGTCGCGGCCTGCGCCTTTGAGACGTTCGCTGAACTCGCCGCCGCGATCAACAAAGGCATCCGCTGGTTGGCGTGCACCGGGCATACCGGCCGGAAGTTCCAAACGCGCCTACAAACCGGGAACCGTTCCCGGACTCTCTGATCTGGAAACTGTCAAAAAGGTGCTTGGTGGACGAGCGACGAAGAAGGCAGACCGCCATCGTTGATAGAGCGACTCTACATCTTGGTGAAGATTCTTCAAATAAGAAGGCCCGGCGGTTTTCACCACCGGGCCTTCCGTTTCGGAAGAAACAAGTTAAATGCGAGCTTAGTTGTTAGGCTTGCCCGGCGGGGTTGAGGTGGCTGCCTGTTCGGGGCGGGCCATTGTCGGGGCCTGGAAGACGATCGGCTGCGGCGTCGGTTCGACGGGTGTCGAATTTGACGGCGGATTGCCCATCGGGACGGGCTGGATAATCGTCGTCTGCTTCGGTGCAGTGCTGCCGGCCGTGACCACGTCGGGGCGGATGATGCGTGGCGTGATAAAGAACAGTATCTCGTTCGTATTACGCTGCACGCCCTTTCGCTTGAAGAGGTTTCCGAGGATCGGAATGCTCGCTACGCCCGGCGTGCGGTCCTGGCTCTCGCGCTCGTCGTCAAAGAGAACGCCGCCGACGACCGTCGTACCGCCGTCAGGCACCGTCACCTGCGTCTGCATCGATTGCGTGTTGATCGCGGGATTTGCTCCGCCGACGATCGACGCCGTCGAGCTGTTCTCAGCGATCACGTTAAGGATGACCGCGCCCTGATCGGTGATCTGAGGCGTTACGGCAAGCCGCAATGGAACGTCAACATAGGTCGTCGTCGCGATCACGGAGCCGCCGGTGCTGCTGCCCGGCTGGATCGTCGTCACGGGGATCTTCGTGCCGCTCTTGATCTCGGCAGGGCGATTGTTAAGCGTCGATACTCGCGGAGTAGCGATGATCTTTGCCTGGCCCTTCTGCTCGCCGAGCGAGATCAGGGCACTCAACTGAGCCGTTCCAAAGATGCCCGTCGTCAGGCCGATCGCCGTATTGGCTATGCTCGACGCCATGCTGTTATTTATCGTCGGTATCGGCAGGCTCGGCGGCAGCGGCAGGCTGGTGGTGGATCCCGGCAGGGTTCCGCCGGTCCCGCCCTGGCCGCGATTGCCAACGATCAGGCCCGCAAGCTGGACGCCGATGTCGCGGCTGAAATTACGTGACGCAACGACGATCCTCGCTTCGATCTCGACCTGCGGCTCGGGCTGGTCGAGCAGCGCAACGAGTTGCTTGATCGCGTCGATATTCTGGCGAACATCGGTGATGATCAGCGTATTGCTGCGGCCATCGACCTCGACGGTGCCGCGGCGTGAGAGGCGCTTCTTGACAATGCCGAGGATGCCCTGATCGGTACCGCCGGCCGCTCCCGCTCCGGAACCTGACGACGCACCGCCGCCGCCTGAGGACATATTGCTCGTCCCGGTCGAGAGAGCATTGCCGCCGCCGGCGTCGCCCGCAAGCGTGCCGGCCGCGCGTGCATAGTTTAGGCGGACAAATTCTGTGTAGAGCTGCGAGGTATCGAGCTGATTGTTCATCCGCTCGCGGTAAAGCTCGCCCTCGGCCGCCAGCGTCTTGTTGTCGGCGACGCGCAGGATGTTGCCGTTCACCTGCACGCCCAGTTCCTGCGATTGCAGCACGGAATCAAGCGCGAGGTTCCAGGGAACGTCGTTGACCTTGACCGTTACCGGTACTTCCTTGACGGATTTGTCGATGACAAAGTTGATGCCGTACTGGTCGGTGATATACGACAGGATGTCGCGGATATCGGCATTGACGACGTTCAGGTTGATCGGCTCGCCGCGAAAGCCGGGCTCGCCGTAGAACTTGCCCTGCTGCTGCGCGTCAACCGTCTGGGCCGTCGCGATCACCGCGAGACTGAGGACGATGGTCAGTGCTAACGCGATCCGCCGGACCGCTTCGCCAATGTTGTTAAGAGAATTCATGTTTCCTCCGTTTCTGATTCGGCCCGGACGGGCCCGTATTGAACGGCCGGCGAACGGCCTCAATTCTTTGCTACCTTAACCGGCTTTTTGCCCTTCTGTGGTTTCGGTTTCTCAGCCTGTTTGGGCTGCTGGCTCATCTCGTCAAGCGGCGAGAGGAATGGATTAGATGCAGGCTTGCCGTCCTTGCCCGCCGGCGCGGCTGCCGCGGCCGTCTGGATCGGCTTGTCATTAGGCTGATTGGGTGCAGTGCCCTCGATCTGGGCCCGCTGCGAATATGTCTTGAGCGGTTTGTTCTCGACCGAGGCGACGAATTTGCCCTCGCCGGTCTTTGTCACTTTGCGAAAAACGAGCCTGTTCTCCTCAACCGCGACCAGTTGCCCGTCAAAGAATTTCTCGCCCGGATAGATCGTGTATGACAGCTTGATCGGCGTCGCCTCGACCATCGCTGCGTAACCGCGCGGCGTCTTAAAGATGCCCGTCACGGCCATCTCGTTCAGCGTCAGAACGCTCGTGACCTTTGGCAGCGGCTGTCCGTTGGCAGCGGCCTGCTCACGGAGCCGCTTGAAATACTCGATCCGGGCCTCGATCATCGGCGGGCCATAGTTGACCGGCACCTTTGGGGTCGCCGACTTGCCTGAGGACGAAACCGACGTGCTCGGCTCTTTCCTCTGCTTCATAAAGCTCGGCTTGGCAAACGGGTCGCGCTGAGCGCTTACGGACGAGAAGCTTCCGCTGACGAGCACGAATGCCGCGGCAATCGCTGAGTAGGCGGCGAGGCGTTTGATTGTCGTGAGGTATGTCATGGCTAATTTCCCTAAATCTGTCTATTTTGCGGGTGGTGCTGCGGGCGGAGCGGCTGCGCCCGGTGCGGGGACGCCGGGCTGGCCCGGTGCGGCCACCGGAGCTCCGGGCACTGCGGGTTTGGCGTTCAGATCCGTCGGAGCAGCATAATATGCCGTCAGCAGGAATTGTGCGTGCAGCGTTTTGACGTCTGTCTGCTTTTCGAGCTGATTGATCTTGAAATCCGTGATCGATACGATACGCGGCAGCTTCGCCATTGATTCAAAGAAGGCCCGCAGGTTGGTAAAGTTGCTGTCCACCTCGACCTCGACCGGCTTCGCCATGATCATGTCCTGCTGCGTGTCGTCACGCGGTGCAAAACGCATCACGACCATTCGGCTGCCGTTCGCCGTGTCCTGTAGGCCCTGAAGGACATTTGTGATCTCACGCTGTTCGGGGAGCAATACCTTTAGCTCTTCGTATTCCTCAGATTTGCTGGCGAACAAGGCACGAAACTCGTTGATGCGCTGCGTGGCTACACGTGCCGCCTCGTTCTTTGACTTCAATTGGGCGACCTGATCGTTGAGGGCGACAACCTCGGCGCGTGTTTCGCTGGTAAAGAAATACCATACGCCCGCGTAGAGCAACGCCGCGATGCTGACCAGCATGATCAGTTGAAAGTGCCATTTCAGGTTCTTGATCTTGTCTAACATGTCGATTACCTTCTCTGTTTGTCTTGCGGCTAGTTCTTGGCTACCTGGACGTTCTGGCCCGGCTGCGGAACACCCGGAGCGGATGCTGTCGTCGGATTGGCACCGTCAGGATTGGGCGCCTTTTCGGGCGTGTATGAGCACTTGATGGTGAAGTTGACGATCTGGACCTTGGCAGGTTCGCCGCTTGCGTTCACCTTCTGCGGAGCGTTCTTGTTCTCGACCTCAGAACGCGCTGTTTCGATATTGAGGTTTGAGAAGAGGCCGTTCGAGAATTCGAGGCTGCGGCCAAACTGCGTCACCTGTGATTCATCCGGGCTGTTGCCCTTGATGATCAGGCTGTCGCCCGCCTGCTCGACGCTCTCGAGATAGAGGCCCGGCACCATGGCAATACGCTCGCGCATCGCATCAAGCACGGCACTCGGCCCGGCCTGCGAGGCACGCAGCCTCTTGATCGCATCGATGCGAAGGTCGATATTCGCTATCTTTGCTTCGAGGTCGCGCTGTTCGTTCATCACGATCTCAAGCTCGGCAGCGATCTGTTTCTGCTCGTCGAGCTGGCGCTCGGCGTCGGTCTTAGCCATCTGAGTGCTGATCACGTCCCAGCCGATGACCGCGGCGAGCAGAACAGCGACAACGACCGACATCAGCACGAGACGCGACGACGAGCTCGAGATCTTTCGATCTACGGCCGAGACCGCACCGCCCTGACGCTCAGTTACCGAATTGAGTAGGTTGATCTTGATCATTGTTATTAAACTCCTCTGACCGCCAGGCCGACCGCAACGGCCATCTCGGGCACGATCTCATGCATGTAGTCCGGATCGAACTTCTTCGGATCGACCTTGATCCTTCGGAAAGGGTCGAGCACCTCGACGGGCAGTTCAAGCCGCTGCGAAAGCTCGTCCGCGAGGCCGATGAGCTTTGAGCCGCCGCCGGAGATGAGTATCTTCTGGACCTGCGTCTCGTTATCATCGGTCGTCGCTCGATAGAAATCGAATGTCTTCTGTATCTCCATCGCGACGATCTCGGTGACGTTATTCATCAGCGGTTCGATCGACTTTTCTTCGACATCGACCGCATCGGTCACGCCCCGCTTGAGGGCCTCGGCCTGTTGGAAGTTCAGTCCCAAACTCCGCTGCAGCACGTCGGTAAACTGGCTGCCGCCGACCGTGATGTCGCGGGTAAAGAGCGAACGCGTGCCCTTGACGATGTTGACGTTCATCGTCGAGGCACCGATATTTAGCAGTGTCACGACGTCATCCTCGGTCGGCTCGTAATTGACCTCGTAGCAGTTCTGCAGGGCAAAGGTGTCAACGTCGATCACGACCGGCGTCTTGCCCGCAAGCTGGATGGCCTGTTTGATGTTGTCGATGCGTTCGCGCTTGCAGGCGGCGATCAGCACGTTCGTCGATTCCTCGGTCTCGGCTGTCACCTGATAGTCGAGACTCACGTCTGCGAGGTCGTAAGGAATGTGTTCCTCAGCGTGCCAGTCGATCGACTCCTCTAATTCCTCACGCGACATCGGCGGCAGGACAATGTTCTTGAGAATGACCGAATGGCCGCTCACGCCCGTGACGACGCTTGACGCGTTGACCTGATGATTGGTGCATACGCTCTGGATGACGTCTGAGACGACGTTCATCTCCATGATCTGGCCGTCAATGATCGTGTCGGCGGGCAGATTCTCAAAACCGAGGCTGACCAAATTGAGGTTGTTTAGCTTGCCGTCGAGCTCGATCATCTTTACCGAACTCGAGCCGATGTCCAAACCGGCAACGCTCTTCTTTTTACCGAACATTTCTTATTTGCTCCTTACCTTTTTTGGCTTTCTCGTCTGACGGTCCCCACCCGAAATTTCGCGGGCCTGATTTTTGAGGAACTGTGCCACCTGTGATAACCGGAAAGAACGGGGTGAATACGTGACAGGTCAACTAGCGAAGATATGTCAAAACCCGCGAATTTTCGGATGTTTGGGCCGCGAATCGCGACCTAAGGGAACTCGTCAGACTTGAGAAAACTTGCCGCATCTGGTGGCGATAGGTGCACGACCTAAGTAGTCGCAACAATTAGAAGTTACAGGAATGTTTGGAATATGTCAACAAGTTTTTGACTTGTTTAACTTCAAAATGAAAGAAATATGTTCAGTATGATAAGCGGCCTGTCAGTTTGAAGGGTAAGAATTAAGAAATTCAACGCAGAGACACAGAGGGCACCGAGATTGAAAACGAACGTCTTGTCTCTGCGGTCTCTGTGCCTCTGCGGTGAATTGATCTTATGACTCTTCTTTTTTTGACCTGACGATGTGCGGATCTAATAGCTATAGATACCGGCGATCGCGAGTGAGTCGGTTGGTTGGACGAGGCGAATGATCAACACACCGTTAGACCAAAATGTTCGCGTACCTTGCGGCGGATAATTCTCGCGTATTCGAGAGCGGCATTTGCCTCATCAGGCGAGGTGGTCGTACCGGGATAACGGTGATCGACAGCAAAGTAGGTTAACTCCAGGCAACTTTCCCTAAGATCATCCCAGTTGGACTCGTATAAGAGCACCTTATTTAGGAGGACCATTGGATCGTGCGTTCGCTCCGGATCGGCATTGGCGTCTTGTATGACGGCTTTCAGGTATTTCTCGCCGCATTGTTGGGCGTGAAATGATACGGCCCGATGATTAGGATCCACTGTAACACGCGACTCGCGCCCTGCGGTATTCCAGTCACCTTCCGCGATGTCGATCCATTCACGGGTGGCGGCTTTCATAAAGTATTTTCCCTTGGTCAACGATCTTTTTCATAAAAAAGTCATTGATATCCACCCGGTCTTGTATTTGTTTCGGAGTCCGGACGAGCAGGTCCAAAGGAAATTCCGAACTCAGTTCCTGTCTGATCTTAACTGTCTGCTTGTGTATACTCTCCGAAAAAGGCATTACAACGAGCAAATCGATATCCGAATGATAACTCGGCGTGCCCCAAGCGTAGGAACCAAACAAGATTACCTTGTCCGGCCGAAAGCGGTCGACGATCTGTGTACACAGTTTTTGAATGTGGGCCTGCACGTCCATCACTTCGTATTCAACTCCATCTTCGCTATCGATTCAAGATGCACTTCATCAGGGCCGTCGGCGATGCGGAGGCTGCGGGCCGTTATCCAAAACGTAGGCAGCGGCGTGTCTTGCGAGACACCGGCACCGCCGTGGGTTTGGATGGCTCGGTCGATCACGTTGAGCGCCATTTGCGGCACCACGGCCTTTATCATCGCGATCTCGCGGCGGGCGGCTTTGTTGCCTTGTGTATCCATTAGCCAGGCGGTTTTGAGAACGAGGAGCCGTGCCTGATCGATCGCGCAGCGGGCCTCAGCTATCCATTGACGTATGACGCCTTGTTCTGCGATCTTTTTTCCAAAGGCTGTTCGTATTCTTGCACGCTCACACATCAGTTCGAGCGAACGCTCGGCCGCGCCGATCAGCCTCATGCAATGATGAACACGGCCGGGGCCGAGACGGCCCTGAGCGATCTCAAAACCGCGGCCTTCGCCCAGAAGTATGTTGGTCTTTGGCACTCGCACGTTATCAAACTCGATCTCGGCGTGACCAAGCGGAGCGTCGTCGTAACCAAAGACATTGAGCATGCGCTTGACCGTGACGCCCGGCGCGTCCATCGGGACGAGCACCATCGATTGCTGCAAATACTTCGCGGCAGTCGGATCGGTCTTGCCCATAAAGATCGCTAGCTTGCACCGAGCGTCGTCGCCGCCGGTCGACCACCATTTGCGGCCATTCAATATATATTCGTCGCCGTCCGCTACGATCGACGCCTCGATATTCGTCGCATCCGACGACGCAACGTCCGGTTCGGTCATCGCAAAGCACGACCTGATCTCGCCATCGAGCAGCGGCCTGAGCCATTTCGCTTTCTGTTCGTCGGTGCCATAGATGTGCAGCACCTCCATGTTGCCCGTATCGGGTGCCGAACAATTAAAGACCTCACTCGCCCACACGACGCGGCCCATCGCCTCGGCCAGCGGGGCGTAATCCAGATTCGTAAGCCCCGAAATGTCGGGAAGGAACAGGTTCCACAAGCCTTCGGCCTTTGCTTTGGCTTTCAGTTCCTCGACAAGTTCACTCGGCCGCCACCGGTCACCGGCGTTGATCTCGTCATGATACCGCTGCTCGTTTGGATAGATGTGCTCCGCCATGAACGCATTGACGCGTCCCAGCATCTCTCGCGCTTTGTCCGTTTGCCTCAGGTCCATACCGTCACTTCCCTAGCAACGCATTCTTCCACTCTTTGCCCGTTCGCCGCCCACCAAAAATATCCGCTGATTCATTATGCGGCTCGACGAACGAAAAGCGATACTTGTCCGCACCGATCCGCATCTTGAAGCCGCCGCCAAAGTAGTACCACGGGAAATTGATATCCTGCACCTCCGCAAGCGGCACATCAAAGCCCGACATTTCGTAGTCGACCGGTGTCCATGCCAATCTGCCGCCCTTCAATTCCAGATGCCCCGCCTCACTGCCGTTCAGCCCCTCAAGTCTCCAAACTAATGTAAACATCGTCGTCTCGGTGATACTAACCGACACCACAGCCGCGAGCAACCGTACGTGACATATGCGTTAAACCAGATATGTTCAGTGTGGGCATAACTTGTGCGGAAGAAAATATTTTTTCACGTTTCCTGCATAAAACACTTGACAAGCGTTGAAAGCTGTGATACAGTGTTGCATACATTAGATATTTGACAACTAAACAAGGCCTGCGAACTTTACACTTTTACCTTATAACTTCTACCTTATTCCGGATTTGGCCGATTCGGAATAGTTCGAAAGTCGAAGGAATTCTTCTCGGCGTTTCTCTGCGTCTTTTTCTCTGTGACCTCAACGTGGAACGTCTTCTTCCTCGCAGAGAACGCAGAGATATTCGCAGAGGACGGAGAGATTTGATTGTGGCAAGATAGTTGAATGCCCGAGACCGTTCCCGTTCGACACGGCGAAGAGATCGACACCGCGCAGCTAAGCGAGTATCTGCGTGGACGGCTCGAGGCTGACGGCGAAATTGATGTTGAGCAATTTCCGGGCGGCAGTTCGAACCTGACCTATCTCATCCGTCAGGGACGCGCGGAGTATGTGCTCCGCCGGCCGCCGTTCGGCAATACGGTCAAGACGGCCCATGACATGCGGCGAGAGTTTGACGTACTCTCAAAGCTCTCAGCGGTCTATCCGCCGGCCCCGAGGCCGCTGCTATTCTGCGATGACGAGACCGTGATCGGCAGCGAATTCTATCTAATGGAACGCCGCCGTGGCCTGATAATCCGAGGCACCGTCGGACCGCAGGCTGCCAGCCTGCGAGACATTCCTGGGACGCAACGTGTCAGTAGCCCGACCGTTAGCGAGGGCGCCGATGCGACTCGGCCAACACTCGATACGTCATCCGAACTGCGCCTCGCAACCTGCCGCACCTTCATCCGCAACCTGGTCGACCTGCACAGTCTCGACTACGCAGCAGCCGGTCTCGAAAACCTGGGACGCATCGACGGCTACAACCGCCGCCAGGTCGAGGGCTGGACAAAGCGCTACCTCGCCGCAAAGACCGATGAATACGCTGATCTCGAGCAAGCGATCATCTGGCTAAACGCGAACATTCCATCAGAATCGCGCGCGTCCCTGGTGCATAACGACTACAAGTTCGACAACGTGATGCTCGACCCCGACGACCTCAAGCGGATCACCGCCGTCCTCGATTGGGAGATGGTCACCGTCGGCGACCCGCTGATGGACCTCGGCACGACGCTCGGCTACTGGATGTCCGGGGACGCGCCCGACGAATTGCTGAACATGCCCTTCAACCCGCGCGTTCTGATGGAGAACGTCACCCGCCAACAGCTTGTCGAGATGTACTTTGAATTCCAGGGACGCACGGTTCCCGACATGCTCTTCTACTACGTCTTCGGCACCTTCAAGATCGCCGTCATCGCCCAGCAGATCTATGCGAGGTATGTGAAAGGGTTTACAAAAGATGCGCGGTTCGCGAACTTCGACACGTTCGTGGAATCTCTGGGACGCATCGCAGCAACCTCAATAGAGACCGGTATCTAGGCTAGAGTTTTTCAAATTCGGATTCTGTCAGATGGGCCTGTCGCAGGACGCTCCGGAGCGTTCCGCCTGCGACCTCACGGTGCTTTGGGACGACCGCGATGATGAGACCAGCCGGCACTTTTGCAAACTTCACGTGACTGTCGGTCTGGCCTGCTTCGTAAAACCCAGCGTTCAGGAGCTTTCGCCTGACCTCACGATACGGTAACGGTTTCACGGAGCAAGTTCCAATTCTAAGTGATGGACCCTGGGAAGTACGGTGGCGACCGGAGGAGTGAAATGGAGCAGGAGAGCTTCATTAAGATTATCCAGAGCTTCCTTCTCGGTTTCGCCCTGAGACGCAATGTCAACGTCTAAGCATTGAGCGACGAACCACTCGTCTTCTCGCAGGATCACGGCATTGAAGGTTCGTGTCATACAGCTAGTTTATCAGAGTTCCGATACGTTAGTTCCCCGCCGTCCGTTCCTTCCAGCTCTGCGGATTCGAGCCGTCGTCGCGGCGCTCCATGCTGATGGCGCCGGGTGAGGGACAGATCATGGCGCAGAGGTTGCAGCCGACGCATTCGGCCTCGATAACGCGCGGGTAGCGGTGGCCGTTCGATTCGACAAACTCGAACGACTGGTGTGCGCCGTCTTCGCAGGCGACGTAGCAAAGGTTGCAGCGGATGCAGTGTTCCTCGTTGACGTGGGCCTTGACGACATAGTTGAGGTCGAGGTTGCCCCAGTCGGTAACACGGCCGACGCTCTTGCCGATGATGTCGTTAACGGATGCAAATCCTTTCTCGTCCAGATAGTTGTTCAGCCCGTCGATCATGTCCTCGACGATGCGGTAGCCGTAATGCATCACCGCCGTGCAAACCTGGACCGAGCCGGCCCCGAGCAACATGAATTCGACCGCATCGCGCCATGTGTTGATGCCGCCGATGCCGCTGATGGGAATATTGAACTCCTCGTCACGCGCCAGTTCCGAGACCATATTGAGCGCGATCGGTTTCACCGCCGTCCCGCAATAACCACCGTGAGCCGCCATGCCGTTGACGTTTGGATACGGGATCATCGTGTCCACATCGACACCCATAATTGAGTTGATCGTGTTGATCAAAGAAACTGCATCGGCACCGCCGTTCTGAGCCGCCTTTCCGGGTGGCAGAATGTGTGTAACATTCGGCGTGAGCTTGACGATGACAGGGATCTCGGCGACCTCCTTGACCCACTCCGTGACCATGCACGTGTATTCCGGCACCTGGCCCATCGCCGCGCCCATACCACGTTCGCTCATACCGTGGGGGCAACCGAAATTCAACTCAAATCCGTCACAGCCCGTGTCCTGGGTTCGCTTTGTGATCTCCTGCCATGCCTCTTTTTTCGACTCGACCATCAGGCTGGCGATGACAGCATGATTCGGGTATTTCTTCTTGCACGCGGCCATCTCCCTTAGGTTGACCTCGAGCGGTCGGTCGGTGATCAACTCAATATTATTGAGGCCAATGAGACGTAACGCTCCCTGGTCAAGCCCCGCGAGCCGCGACGATACATTCGTTATCGGCTCGCCGAGCGTCTTCCAAACAGCCCCGCCCCAACCAGCGTCAAAAGCCCGCTCGATCATCGACCCCATATTCGTCGGCGGCGCGCTTGCGAGCCAAAACGGATTGGGCGACTTAATGCCTGCAAAATTTATCGATAGATCAGCCATAGGTTGTGTAAGACTAACGTCAATCTAGCCGCAGATTACGCAGATGAAGCGGATAAGAACAGATCAGAAACAGGCTCCTTTATGTGATCGGCCTTTCGTTCATTCCCAAAGGTGGCCCGTTTGAATTCAGGCTTAGGCCCAAAGTTGAGGAGCAGTCCGACTTCGATATCTGTGGCTTTCAGATAATTAAGAAGTTGTGCAATATGCGCCGGGTCGATGGATCTCGCGGATTTCAATTCCAGCAGGATGAGTTTATTGACTAGGACATCCGCAGTAAAATCGCCGACCTGTCGACCTCGGAAGGATACGGGAATCGCAATTTGCTGGTGTACCTCGAAACCATTATCCCGTAAAGCGATAGCAAGCGAGTTTTCATAAACGGATTCAAGAAAGCCATATCCAAGGTCGTTATACCCCTCGTAGAATGTACCGATTATTTCCTTGGTAAGGTCTGAATGCCTGAATTGTTCATTTACTGCAAAGTCGCTCATTCACTCAACCAACTATCAGTCTTTAGCTGCTTCATCCGCTTCATCTGCGGCCAAATCGGCTTGCCCTTCATTCAACCTAGTGTGGATTCGGATCGACCGGTGCCTTTGGCGGGTTTCGAACAATGGCACCGGCGAACTCGACCCGCTCGCCCGTCAGCGATTCGTGAATGCCCATCGCCGCGAGCTTGCCCATCTGCGACGCATCGACGGCCTCGGCACCGCCATTGGCACAGTCGCCGCCGGCAAAAACTTTCGGATCGGAGGTTTGCATGCGCTCGTTCGTCACGACGCGGCCCTTATCGTCCGCTGTCACGCCGATCACATCGGCAAAAAACGAGACCATTTTTTGCTGGCCGATCGCTTTGATCACCTGCTCGCATTCGATCGTTACCTCACCGCCATCGGTCGTGCATCGCAAAGCGGCCACACGACCTTCGCCGACGATCTCGACGGGCGTGGTCTGCCAGCGAAATTCGACGCCGTCCTTTCGGGCCAGTTCCATCTCGTAATCGTATGCCGGCGCGTCGGCCTCGTTACGGCGATAGACCATCGTTACTTTTTCGGCACCGAGCCGCTTAGCCTGCGTTACAGCATCGACCGCGGTGTTGCCTGCTCCGATAACAACAACCTGACGCCCGAGCGGGACAGACTTCCAATCGCGCGTCTTTACCTGCTCGATAAACGCAAGAGCGTCGTAAACGCCTTCGAGGTCCTCGCCGGGAATACCAAGCGTGTTGGTCTCTCCCAGGCCGACACCGAGAAAGACGGCGTCGTGCCGCTGTTTGAGCAGATCGATACCGACCCGATTGACGGCACCGATGGCCTCTTCCGAACCGGACACGATCTCGGTATTCAAATAAAATTCGACGCCCATCGCCGCGACGCGCTCTGCCTCAGACAGCGAAACAACCTGCGGCATCTTGTACTCGGCCATGCCGTAGGTATCGAGGCCGCCGGCCTGCTCGCGACGTTCGTAAATAGTAACGTCATAGCCGAGCCGCGCGAGATATGTTGCGCACGACAGCCCCGCAGGGCCAGAGCCGACGATGCCGACCGACTTGCCGTTCGATTCGCCTTTCGTAAAAATCTGCCGCTCACCGATCAAGGCATGATCCGTTGCGTATCGCTGCAAACGCCCGATCTCGATTGGCTTGCTGATGAGTGTTTTCTCAACACACGCACCTTCGCAAAGGACCTCGACCGGGCAAACGCGAGCACAAGTCGCCCCGATCGGATTGGCGTCAAAGATGACCTTGGCCGAACCCATTGCGTTGCCGCTCGCGATCTTCTTGATAAACGACGGCACATCGATATGCGTCGGGCAAGCCCGCGTGCAAGGCGCGTCGAAGCAATACAGGCAGCGATTCGCCTCCTGCATCGCCTCAGCCGCAGTCATAGCCGGGTTGATCTCGGCGAAGTTCTGCTCGATCTGAGTGATATCGAGCGGTGTGCAAAAGTTATTTGCCATGCAAGTCAGTTTAGCCGCGGATGAAGCAGATGCCGCGGATAAAGACTGATCTAAAGAGATCGTTTTTGATCGGCGTTATCTGCTTCATCTGCGGCTAAAATATCGTTTTCCAAAGATCAACTATCGTGCTAGTCAGCCACGATCGCTCCGTATGCATCAGGTCGGCGGTCACGGAAGAATTGCCACGTGTTGCGGACCTCGCGGATCTTGTCCATGTCGAGGTCGGCGACGACGAGTTCATCCTGATCGCGCGTGCCAACGGCAAGCATCTGGCCGCGCGGATCGCAGAAGTAGCTCTGGCCGTAAAACTCGCCGATGTTCCACGGGGCCTCAGTGCCGACGCGATTGATCGCTCCGACGAAGTAACCGTTCGCCACGGCATGCGCAGGCTGCTCAAGCTTCCAGAGGTATTCGCTCAAACCCGCAACCGTCGCTGATGGATTAAATATTATCTCGGCACCGTTCAGCCCGAGGCATCTTGCTCCCTCAGGAAAGTGCCGGTCGTAGCAAATATAGACACCGATCCGCCCGACTGCTGTATCAAAACACGGATAGCCGAGATTGCCCGGACGGAAATAGAACTTCTCCCAAAAGCCCGGATTGACGTGCGGTATGTGCGTCTTGCGATACGTGCCGAGAAACTTGCCATCGGCATCGATCACCGCAGCGGAATTGTAATAGACGCCGGTCTGCTCTTCCTCATAGATGGGCACCACGAGGACCATGCCACGCTGTTTGGCCACGTCCTGCATCAGCTTGACCGTCGGGCCGTCGGGAATTCGCTCGACCGCTTCGTACCAACGCGTCTGCTGCTCAGCACAAAAATACGGCGTCGTGAATATCTCCTGAAAGCACAACACCTGCACGCCCTGCTTCGCAGCCGCCTCGACAAACTGCATCTGATGGTCGATGTTCGCCTTCTTGATCTCCTCGATCGGCCCATCTGAGCCGCCCACATTGTGTGCCTGTATTAGGCCCCCTTTGACAATTCGTGACATATCTATTTGATTGCGATCGCCGCGCTCGCCGGTCCCATCAAGGGCATCACGCGCGTCACTTTGAATCCCGCGTCCATGGCCAAGACGTCGAAATCTGCGCCTGAAAAATCATACCCGGCTTCCGTCTCGATCAGCATGTTCAGTGACATCAATAAACCGAACACATTCTTGCGCCTTTCATCGTCGATTATGTTCTCGATGATAACAAGAGAGCCCCCATCCGGCAGGGCATCGAACGCCTTTCCGATCAGCATCTTTTTGTCTGGCGTGCCCCAGTCATGCAGGATGTTGCCCATGGTGATGACGTCGGCTCTTGGCAGGGGATCCTTGAAGAAGTCGCCATCAGCAATTACCACTCGGTCAGCGACGCCGGCACGTTCTATCAACTCCGATGCGATTGGTCTTACGGCGGGAAGGTCGAATGACGTGCACTTCATGTGTGGGTTGTGAGACGCGACCTGAATCGAAAGATGACCGCCCGAACCGCCGACATCACAAAGAGTCTTGCACGATGAAAAATCGAACTCGGCTGCAAATTTGGCAAAATTTGCCATCTGTATACCGCCCATCGCCAAGACGAATTCGCGAAGACGTTCGGGGTCGGAATAGAGCATTTTGAAAACCTCTTTCTGGCCCGATTTGACCTCATTTTGCGGTTTTCCGGTCTTCAACCCCTCCTCGAGGTCGGCCCAGAAACGGTACAGCCGGTTGTCGGCCATTATCAGGATCCCGCCGATGTACGTTGGTTTACCCTCGTCGAGAAAGAGATCGGAATCGGCCGAGTTGCAATAAACGGAGGTTTCACGGATACCGGTCCGCCGCAGAAAGCCTAGTCCGACCAGAGTGTCAAGAAAGTCGTGGAGCCCGCGGTCATGGAGGCCGAGTTGTTCGGCGATCTGCTTTCCCGACAGTTCGCCCTTGGCAAGCAGAGTGAAAAGGCCCAAATTAGTCGCTGTCAGAAGCACCTTCGACCCCATAAATCCCAGTCCCACCTGCATGATCGAGGCTGGGCTTACTTCAGTTTGGTGCCGTGTCAATTCCATCAGGATTCTCCTTCTAACTCATCCAATTGATCCCCGCTTCGGGATTCCACTTGACCGTTGTTTTCTTCAGCTTTGTCCAAAACTCTATCGAGCTCTTGCCCGTGATGTCGTTCGCGCCGAATCGCGATTCGTTCCAGCCGCCGAACGAGAACGGCTCGCGCGGGACGGGCACGCCGATGTTGACGCCGATCATTCCGGCCGAGGCGTGTTCCATGATGTAACGGGCCATGCCGCCGCTTTGCGTAAAGACCGACGCAGCGTTGCCGTATGGATTGGCGTTCTCGATCTTTATCGCATCGTCGACCGTGTCGGTCCGCATGATCGAGATAACGGGGCCGAATATCTCTTCTGTAGCAACCGACATCTCGGGCGTCACGTAATCGATGACGGTCGGGCCGACGTATGTGCCACCCTCTTTGCCCTCGACCGTGGCGTTGCGGCCGTCGACGAGCACCTTTGCCCCGTCGCGTTCGGCCTCGGATATGTAGTTTTCGATGCGTTCTTTTGCGGCCTTTGAGATGACCGCACCAAGGTTCTTGCCCGGCACGACCTTGCGCGCTTCATCGCATATGCCCCGCACGATGTGATCGACATCGCCAACAGCCAGCATCGCCGCCGCCGCCATACACCGCTGGCCGGCACAGCCCGACATTGAGGCGGTAACATTGGCAGCGGTCATCGCCGGATTGGCGTCGGGCAGGACAAAGAGGTGGTTCTTGGCACCGCCTAGCGAGACGCATCGCTTTAGGGCGTTTGTGCTGCGTTGATAGACGAGCTTTGCCACTTTCGTCGAGCCGACAAAACTCACGGCCTCGATGTCGGCGTGATCACAAAGCCCCGTGACGATCTCTTTGCCGCCGTTAATGATGTTAAAGACGCCATCCGGAAGGCCCGCTTCCGCAAGCAGTTCGGCCATTCGCTGGCATGAGAGCGGCACCAGTTCGCTGGGCTTCATTATCATGGCGTTGCCGAGTACGAGCGCGTTGGGCATCGTCCAGTTCGGCACCATCAGCGGGAAATTGAACGGCACGATCGACGCGACGACACCGAGCGGAAAATGGTCCGTCCGGCACTCGACGCCCTTTGAGACCTCAAGGATCTCGCCCGACACAAGCTGCGGCATTGAGCATGCAAACTCCGTCAACTCGATCGATTTTTCGACCTCGGCCTTTGCCTCATCCCACGTCTTGCCGTTCTCTTCCGAAACGAGCGCCGTCAACTCGTCAAGGTTCTCCTCGAGCAGTTGGCGGTACTTGAAGAACACCTGTACGCGTTCCTTGATCGGCGAATGCCCCCAGCTTTCCGCTGCGGCCTTGGCTGAAACGACAGCCGCGTTCAACTCATCGACGGTTGACATCGGAACGACCGAAAGTAGGCTCCCGTCGATCGGCGACGTCACATCGAGCAAATCGGTTGAACCGCTCTCGACAAACTCGCCATTGTAAAAATTACGGACCTTAGGATATTTCATTCTTGCTGCGGCCGCTTCCATCAAACCGTCTCCTCGCCGTCCGCCATTGCCGGCGGGGCTGCCTTCATCAACGCCCAATGAACGAAAAATGCGACACCAAAGCCAACGAACCACGCATAATCGTAAAGTACGCTAAGAGTAGGAATTATCAACCCAATCCACGCAAAAAAGCAACCTAAAAGCGTCGCGGCCACGGCCCGCCAGTTCCAACCGGCGTATTCGCCTCTTGTTCGATATAGATCGGCCAGCTTGAGGCCTTTCTTGCGAACGAGCCAATAATCGGCGATCAGGACGCCCGCGATCGACCCCAAACCGCCGCTGTATCCGACGAGCCAGCCAAAAATGTAACCGCTTGGGTCGGCCAGTAGCTTCCACGGCTGCATGAGAATGCCGATGATGCCCGTGATCAGGCCGCCCGTGCGGAATGAGATGAGTTTTGGAAATGCGTTGGCAAAATCGTTAGCCGGCGACACGACATTCGCGGCGATATTGACCGACAGCGTCGCCACGACGACCGTAAACATCGACACCGCAACCACGACCGGCTGCGAGAATTGTCCGACCAGTTTCACAGGGTCCCACGCATCCTTCGGGTCGAGCGTGTCTTTGAAAACGATCAACGCCGCCGAGGTTATCAAAATGCCCATCGCCGCAAAGATCGTCATCGTCGTCGGTAACGCAACGACCTGCCCGACGGCCTGTTCTTTTTGGCTTTTACCGAATCGCGTGAAATCCGGCATATTCAGCGACAATGTAGCCCAAAAGCCGATCATCGCGGTGAGGCTTGGGATAAATATCTTCCAAAACTCGCCGAGCGTCGTGAACTTGCCCGGCTCATCGAGAAGAAATCCAACGCCGCCGGCCTGATACAGGATCCAAGCGAGCAACAGCCCGGTCATCACGAGCACATACGGCGCGGCCCAGTTCTCGACGATGCGGAGCAGGTCCATTCCGCGATAGATGATCGCGATATTCATTGCCCAAAAGAGCAGGAACGAGAGCCAAACCGTCGGCGTGTGCCCGCCGATAGGGCCGCCAAGCAGCGTTTCCCAGCCCGGAATGAACGCCTTAAAGAACGTGTGTAGCGCCTCGCCGCCTATCCAAGCCTGTATGCCAAACCAGCCGCACGCAACGATCGCGCGCATCAGCGCAGGCAGGTTCGATCCCGTAGTTCCATACGCTGCGCGTGCAAAGACCGGGAACGGAATGCCGTATTTCGTCCCGGGATGCGAATTGAGCAAGATCGGCGCGAGCACGATCGTATTACCAAGCAGGATCGTCAGCAGCGCCTGCCACCAGTTCATCCCCGCCGCGATCAACCCCGACGCCATCATGTAGGTCGGTATGCAGTGGGCCATCGAGATCCACAGCGCGGCGTAGTTATACGTCGTCCAGTTGCGCTTGAGAACCGGCACAGGAGCGAGATCCTCGTTATACAGCGGTGAGGCCTCGATCTCGTCAAGAATGTGCGGCTGCAACTCAACGCGGCCGTCGTCGTGTTGGATGGTTTCGCTCATAGCTGGATCTACGAATTCCTCTGACGTTCAAAGGCCCCAAAGAAAATATCGTATCGCCGAGGGGTCGTTAAGGTCGGTAGAAAGATCTGCCATTGCTAAACGTTGACACAAGCTCCGCGTTTCTGAAACTGTCCGTCTCCCGCTTTCCCTTTGTGCTCGCCATTCTCGATCACTACGCGGCCGCGTGAGAGGACAGTTTCGACTTTGCCTTTTATTTTCCATCCTTCGTAGGATGAGTAATCGACGTTCATGTGCTCATTCTCGACGCCGAATATCGTTTCTCCATTCGGGTCGAAGATGACGATGTCGGCGTCCGAACCAACAGCGATCGTTCCCTTTTTCGGGAACATACCGAACATCTTGGCCGCCGCAGTTGAGGTCAGTTCAACGAAACGATTTAGTGAGATTCGGTTCTCGACAACGCCGCCGTTGTAGATGAGGGCGAGGCGGTTTTCAACGCCGGGAGCACCGTTCGGAATCTTTGAAAAATCGCCGAGGCCGAGTTCCTTTTGCTCCTTCATACAGAACGGACAATGGTCGGTCGAGATGACCTGGAGGTCGTCCATCTTAAGACCTTTCCAAAGCTCGCCGCAGTTATGTTTCTCACGCAGCGGCGGCGTCATCACGTATTTCGCACCGTCCCAGCCGTCGCCGTAATCATCAATCGAATGAAACAAGTACTGCGGGCAGGTTTCTGCAAATGCAGAGATGCCACGATCTCTAGCCTGCCGCACCTGGTTTAGAGCGTCGGCACAGCTCAGATGCACGATGTAAACCGGCGACTCGGCCATCTCGGCGATGGCAATCGCCCGATGGACGCCCTCGGCCTCGGCGATCGTCGGCCGTGTCAGAGCGTGATATTTTGGCGCGGTACGTCCGTCGGCGAGAAAGCGTTTGATGATCTCGTTAATAACAATGCCGTTCTCGGCATGCATGCAGATCAGGCCGCCGCGTTTTCCCGCGGCAGACATCGCACGAAATATCGTCGCGTCATCCGCCAAGAACACGCCCGGATACGCCATAAACAGCTTGAACGAGGTGATGCCTTCGTCCATCAGCGAATACATTTCTTTCTCGCTGCCGTCTTCAAAATCGGTCGTGATGAGATGAAAGCCGTAATCAATGCACGTTTTCCCTTCAGCCTTCTTGTGCCATGCGTCAACGCCAGACGTCATCGATTCGCCCTTCGTCTGCACCGCAAAATCAATGATCGTCGTCGTCCCGCCATGCGCCGCCGCCCGCGTCCCAGTAAAAAAATCGTCGCTCGACGACGTCCCGCCAAACGGCAGCTCCATATGCGTATGCGGATCGATCCCGCCGGGAATCACGAGTTTGCCCGACGCGTCGATCACAACATCGGCTTCCATGTCCAGCATCTTGCCGATGGTCGTCACCGTCTCGCCATCGATAAAAATATCCGCCGCATAGTCGTCAACCGCCGTCAAGACACGTCCGCTTTTAATCAGGGTTCTCATAAGCTAAACGGGCCAATTTCGGTAGGCCTTTGAAAAAACCGCAACAAACACAATCGCTATCGCAATGATAAGGAATCCCAACGAAACCGCGTAGATCAGACCAAACCATCGGAGAACGACCAGCCCGATAGGCAAAACGATAGCAAACAGTAACGCACTCTTCACGAACCATGCCACAAATCTTAGGGACTTTATCGAAAGCCTATGCCTCATCTCTTGAGATGGCTTCCCGAATAGCTTCAAGATGCTTCAATCCGGGAATATCCTTTTCACGCCCTGCCGCCGCCTTTGCGGCAATAAGCCCATCAACCGAAAGAACATTCACATTGAATCCCCAAAGTTCAAACTTTTGCGAACTCGCCAGTACTTCCGGAAAACCTCCCAGGCCAATTACCTCAGATAGAAGGTCGATGTCGCCGATGCTCGTATCAAGCGTGAAGACGGAGGCGTTCGATAGTGTGGACGCATCCCAAATGAACGGTAACTCTTTTGGAAAGCCTCGCAGTCTCGGCTTGAAAGGAGCCAACGCCGTCGCGATCTTCACCAGGTTATCTTTCGCTCGAGAATAGGCAAAATCTATGTCGTAAGTAATGTATGCGGCAGAATGGATCGATAGAGCAACTCCTCCGATAACAACAAAATCGACGTGGTTCGCTGCCATTGCGACGATCGCTTTCTCTACATCGATCATTTATTTGGAATGCGCTGTTTCTCGACCTCGCGTCGTAATCTGTCAAAGCCTATCATCGCAGATTGCAGTTTCTTGATGCGCTGTTCGGGCGTTAGCCTCAAATTCTCCACGATCAAAGTCAGATCAATCCCGAAGTCTCTCGCCTCGGCGATCTTGCTCCCGGGACGCGGGTTTAGCAATTTTTCCTCGGGCGTTCTCATGATCCTAATTTTAGCTCAAAATGATCTCAACAGAGTGCTAAACCGGCATCCAGAGAGTCGATCAACTGATCGACAGTGTCGTTCGTCGTATTCAGCATCAGGCCTGTTCGAATGACGTTGCCGTAGAGGCCGCCTTTGCCGATGAGGACGCCGCGGCGTTTGGTCTCTTCGAAGACTTTTAGGACGGCTTCGGGATTTGGCTCTTTGGTTTTTGGGTCTTTGACGAGTTCGATGGCCTGCATTATGCCCATGCCGCGGACATCGCCGATGATGGGGTATTTTTGCTGGAGTTCGAGCAAGCGGTCGTGGAAATAATCGCCCACCACGCGACAGTTTGTGCGGAGGTCGTCTTCTTCGATGACTTTAACCACCGCGAGGCCAACGGCACACGAAACAGGATTGCCGCCAAAGGTCGAGAATGTCAGTCCGGGAAATGCTTTGGCGACTTCCTCCGTCGCGATCGTCCAGCCGATGGGCACACCGTTGCCCATACCCTTGGCGGATGTGATCATGTCTGGCTCGACGCCGTAATGCTCGATGCCAAACCATTTGTCGCCCGTGCGACCCCACGCCGTTTGCACCTCATCTGAGATAAAGAGCCCGCCGTGGGCCTTCGTGATCTCGTGAACGCGTTTGAAATAATCCTTTGGCGGCACGATGAAGCCGCCTGCGCCGAGGATCGTCTCGGACATAAATGCCGCGATCTCGCCCGTGGTCGTTGTCCTGATCAATTCCTCGACGTCGTTCGCACACGCGAGGCCGCAATTATCGGGCGTCGCATTGAACGGGCACCGGTAACAGTAAGGCGCATGAGCGTGAACAAAGCCGGCCATCTGCGAGCCGATGGGCTTCCACGTGGACTGCCCGACTGTCGAGAGTGCGGTCGCCGAGCGGCCGGCGTAGCTGTGCCGGAGGACAACGATCTCATTACGGCCCGTCGCGAGCTTTGCGGCGAGCACGGCGGTATCGTCGGCTTCGGTGCCGCTGTTGGTGAAGAACGACCTCTTCAGCTTGCCGGGCGTGATCTCGGCGAGCTTCTCAGCCAGGTCGCCCTGCGGCCCGTTGGCGTAGAGCGTCGAACCGTGTGCAAATGTGTTCACCTGATCGATCCATGCCTTGGTGACGCGTGGCTCGCCGTGGCCGAGGCTCACGGTCAACACGCCGCCAAAGCAATCGAGATACTCGTTGCCGGCGTCGTCCCAAACCTTTTCGCCCTCGCCTTTTACGATGGCGATAGGCTCCTGGTAATACATTGCCACAGCCGGAAAAAGGAACTCACGATGCTTCTCGATAGCACCCTTCAGCGACGATCTCTGTTCTGCTTGACTCATAATCTTTCACTCACAAAAAACACGAAATATGACAAAAACGGTAGCTAATTCTACTCCATTTTTGCACGTTTAGTGCCTTTCGAGGTTGGAATTTATCGCCGGACTCGCCTAATTCGTGGCCTTCGCGGGAGCGTTGACCTCTTTGATGCGCTGCCGGGCGTAGTTGTGATACTGCCCGTTCTCGCTACTAACCTTTTCGTAGGCGGCGATCGCCTCAGCTTTCTTGCCCGCCAGGCGGTATGCCTCGCCGATGCCGTATTGTGCCTCGGCCGATTCTTTGGCGGAAATGCCCTTGAGTGCGAGTACTTTCTGATACTGTGCGACGGCCGTTTCGGTGGCACCGACGACTTTCAACTGCTGGAAAAACTCTCCGAAGGAGATCAGTATCTTGATCCGATCGACCCTCGAGAGGTCATGTCCCCTTACGGCCTTATCAAGCTCAGCATCTGTCAGCTTTAGAGCCTTTTGTCCGTCGGCGGTCTTATTGGCAGGGTCAACCAACTGGACCACAGCAAGATCGCGATAGAGGCTTGAACGCGCTGACTGTGGGGCCTTGGCCACGGCCAGACCATCGTTCGCGGCTTTCCGCGCCTCGACAAATTTGCCGTTGTCGATATAGAGTCCCGCCAGCGCGTCGTAGGCGTCTATCCTCTGCTCTGGTTCGGCACCGGTGAGTTTTGTAATCTTGTCGAAGGCTCCGAAGTATGTGTTAACATCATCGATCCGTTTTGCGAGCAATGCGAGGTCCTTTAGCGCGTCGGCCTTGATCTTGTCTGATGCCTTTTCGGTCAGGATCGCCGCCTCCAGGTCCTTTGCCGACGCCTTGACCTGTTGGTCGTCAAATCTGCCAAACATCCTATTTGTGCTATACGTGTTCGCTCTGGCGTTCAACGCTCGTGCTTTCGTATTGCCGGAGATGCCCGCCAGGTTGATGATCTTGGTAAATTCGTCGCGCGCCGTTTCTTTCCAGCCTTTTCCCCCGGATGGCGACTTCGGTAAATACTCACTCTTGTAAGTGCTCGAATAGATATCACCGATCAGCATCATCGCCTCTGCTTTTTTCTCGACGGTAATGCCCGGCAGGTCAGCGGCCTTGCGATAGGCGGCGACAGCGTCCGGAAAGAGCACCACCGTCTTTGTCGCCCCGCCGTATTTTCCCGTGCCGGTCCGGACAGACCGCGTGACCTTCTCAAGCGCGGCTCCTCGTTTGATGAGAGCGTCGTATCGCTGATCGTCGTTCGACGCGAGGCCAACGGCCTGATCGTAGGCCGCCTCGGCAGCGGGAAAGGCCTTCTTCTCAACAGCCGACTTGCCGGCAGCCATTGCGTCAATGTATGCCTTGTAAACAGGAGCAGGCGTCGGCGAAGGCGTCTGAGCGCTTACCGCAAACGAGAAGATGAGGATGAACAACAAAATGGGGTAAATTCTCAGCATCGGCTTACTCCTTAAACTTCAATGATCCTAACGTGCGCGTTACCGCATCGCGAACACCATCCCAACGGTTAAAGTGCCAAATGCTTACTTGCCACGTCTCATTTCCGCGCCGGATAAATATCGTGTCGGTTCGGCTAAACGCGCTTGTATTCGTAACTTTTACCGCCTCGCCTGAGTTGATCGAATAGGGTGCGTTTTGGTAGTCCTTATAGCCCTTATCGTTGGCCTCGATCTCCTTGGTGAATTGCAGGTGCTGGGCCGCCAACTGGCCGGGCTGCGGGACAACCGAATTTCCATAGTTGCGATATGTGATATCGATCGACATATCCGTGTCGCCCCATTTGCCGCAGATCTTGGTAGAGCCGGGCATGGCGGGCGACTTGCACGACTCGGGACTGGGCGGAGTGGGAAACTCGAAGAGAAGGCCTCCAAAGTTATAAGTCTTCCAGTTCGCAGGGGCAAGCTTCGAGACTGATGCCACGACCGCTCCTTCCTTTTTGAACGAGGCGATGATCTGATCGACCTTTGCAGCGGCGACCTTGTCGCCGGCAGGATGGACGAAGTTGAGCTGCGTGTAATCGTCCGGCTTTCCAAACAAGATCATTTTCTGTCGGACCTGCTTCTTGCCGTATGTATCGAACCGCTCCTGATCGATGACCGCAGCGGCCTCGCCGAGGAATGTTGTGTCCTTGACGAACTGAGCGCCGGCCTTCGGGTCATTAAAGATAATATTGACGGTATTCTTAAGAACGTCGCTAACCGTTGCAAATTTCTGATCCCATTTCTGATATCGAACGGTTGCCCACAGGCCGCCGTCCGTCATGCTCCAGTCCACGTTCGCCTCCATCGCCTCGAGGAGCGGGTCGGGCTTGTCATTTTCTAGGACGTATGGCACGGGCGACGCAACGCTGACGCCCGTGCCCGTGAGGACCATGCGCTTCCACGTCGAAGGGATAGTCGCCGGAGGTATAGAGGCCGGAGCCGGAACCGGTTTGACCACAGCAAGCGGCGTCGGTATCGGGGCCGGCTTTGCCGGGCCATCAGACTCGGGCGTCGCAACACCCGGAATGATTCGGTTCGCTGCCTCGGTCAGCGTCAGGTCACCAAATGGATTCTTGATCTTTGCCTTGGCCTGAGCGTAGTCGGGTTTCAACCTGACGGCACTCCAATAATCGGCCTGGGCGGCATCGCCTTTACCGATCCTGTCGTAGAGAAGTCCGCGCTGATAATGCGAGCGGGCAGCAAATAGCCCCTTTGGATCCCTGGTTACGGATGCCGTCAGATCAGCGATAGCATCATCAATGCGCCCCAGCTTTTCATAGACGCCGGCTCGATAAAAATAGGCCATCGCCATGCCGTCTGTCAGCCTTATGACTTCGGTGTAATCGGCGATAGCCGCATTATCATTGCCGACATTCTTGTAGGCCGCTGCGCGCGTGATCAATGCCTCTTCAAAACCGGGCCTCGCCTCGATCGCTTTTGTGCAGTGCTTCACCGCATCCGAGTATTTTGACTTGGCGTAGCTCGCGTCACATTTCTGCAAATGCTGCTCGGCGGTCTGTGCGCTGGTGCCAATGACGCCGATCGCGATCGCAAACGCTATGCGGCCGGCGGAAATGAGTTTCATATCAGTATCTTCCCTTCTCGATCTGCGCGGCCCGAAGTTCGTCCGCAGCCGCGAGAGCGGCGTTGCCCTTGGCCTTATAAACGGCAGCCCTCGCACGGTATAGATTGGGCACGCGAGGATTAAGTTGTATGCCGCGTTCGAAATCCGCAAGGGCAGCGTCGAGGTCTTTCAGATAGATAAGAGCGATGCCACGATTTAGGTAGGCATCTACGTAATCGGGACGGCCGGAAATGGCGACGTCAAAATCCTTCTTCGCCTTTTTCCAATCCTCGGTCTTAACGTAGGCTGTGCCTCGATTAAAGTACGCAAGCGGCTCATTAGGCCGCAGCTTTATTGCCCGGTCGAGGTCCTTGATCGCGTCCTTTGGACTATTAAGATGGTTGAGCAACAAGGCCGAGCGGGCGAAGTATGCCTCAAAATTCTCCGCATCGACCTTGATCAATTGTCCGTAATAATCCGCCGCAAGCTGATATTTCCCCTGCTTTTCGGCATCAGCGGCGGCGGCGGTCAATTCGCCCGTGGTAACAGGCGTCGGCTCATTGTTCTTCTTGGCCTGCTCATTCACCTGCTGAAGCGTCGTCGTGTCCTGTGGCTTATCGGCTACATTCTTATCCGATGGCTTTTCACCGTTGCGGATCACGCGAAACTTCTCAGCGAGAACGTCGGCATAACGCGCAAGCACCTTCTTGGCCGCGAGCTTGTAGAGATCTCGCTTTGCCGTGATCACCAGCGGCGTAAAAGAATGTCGTTCACCGTTGAAGTATTTCGCCGTGCTGTATGCCGCCTTGCTCGGGTCCTCTCTCGGCTTGTCGGCAAAGCCGAACCGCTCGGCCACCGGCATTTCGCTGCGATAAGTGTCAAACTTGTTCTTGCCATTGACCATGAAGATGTAGCTTTCAGGCACGTTCATCAGCCCACCGATGCTGTAATCGGCATGAAAATACGGATCGCCGTAGAACCATCCCTGCCGGTCCTGCTTGATGTCGGCCGACAGCATTATCGACGCAAAATCGAGCACGACGTCGATCATCATCAGGTCGCCGCCCGCCGTCTCGCCGGTCTTTGCCATCTTCTTGAGCTGGCCAAATCCGACGATCTCCGGCGTGCCCTGCGGTCGCCAGCGAAACAGGACGGGGCCGTCAAATGCGTTCACAGACACCCAGGCCTGGCCGAGCTTGCCGTCATAATCGGCATTCTTGTCGTCGGCACGTTTCGCAAGCCGGTCAATGTAATACTCCGCCGTCTTGACGGCGTCGAACGATGTTGTCGCGATACCGATCTTGTTTAGGCTCGCCGTCAGCGACCGGTAAAACTCGTTTGCGATCTCCTCAAGGTCGCCTGTAGTAAGGTCGCTGTCGAGATAGGTCGTCACGTCGGCCGAGTTGCGGCCGTTTGCCGATGAGCGAGAGGTCACGGTCTTAAAGTGAACGCGAACCTGGCCGATGGCGAGCTTCTCGGTTTTCTTGGCAACATCAGGCTTGCCGAATGTTCCGGCTTTGACGTATTTGATCGTGTCGTCGGCCAGCTTGCTGTAGGTCTGGGCGCTCGCTAGATTTGCCGCGGCCGCAATGATAATCGCAAGAAGAGCTGCTGAAAGTATTCTCATATTTCGTTAAACAGAAGTTAAGGATATCCCCGGAACGCGATGCAATTCCGTACGCTGCATATGCACTACTGAGTTCGGATCAGCCTGCCATGGTGAGGAGAAAGGCCTATGCTGGACCCCTTGATTACATGCTAATCTTATAAAAAGTAATGGTCGAGCGCAAAGAGAATGTCCGCAACCTATTGGAAACCCGTGTCTTACAGCACGGCGATAAGCCGTTCCTTTTGGCTGCTCAGGACGGACGCGCGTGGACGTATCGCGAGTTTGATGCTGCCGTTAACCAAACGGCAAACCTTCTGCACGCGAGCGGGATCGGAAAGGGCGACGTAGTCAGTTTGCTGCTGCCCAATTCGCCGGAATACATCATCGCCTACTTTGCCTGCTGGAAGATCGGTGCCGTCGCCGGGCCGGTCAATTCCCTGCTCAAGCCGGAAGAGGTCGAGTGGGTCGTCCGCAATTCGGAATCGAAGTTGCTGCTTGTTAGTGGCCCGCGTGTCAGTAGCCCGCACGTCAGTAAGGGCTCAACGCCCGCAACACTCGATCTGACTGAAGCCTCGTTGCTGCCGACGATCCCTTTCGATGATATCGCAACCGCAACGGGAGCTTTGCCCGACGACCTCGGCTCCGTCGACATTCAAACCGACGACGACGCCATCATCATCTATACATCCGGCACGACCGGCAAACCGAAGGGCTGTCTGCTCACCCACGGCAACCTGATCGCCAACGCTCGTCAGATCACTGAGTGGATGGGCTTTGGCCCCGATGATCGCCTGCTGACCGTAATGCCGCTCTTTCATATGAACGCCGTCTCGGTGACCACGATGTCCGCTCTCTATGCAGGCGGCTCAACTGTCGTCGCCCCGAAATTCTCTGCCTCGCGATTCTGGGACATTATCGAAAAGTATCAGATAACGTCGTTCGGCTCGGTCGCGACAATGCTGTCGATGCTGCTCGCTAAAACGGCGTCCTTCGATTCATCCCTCATCCCTCATCCCTCATCCCTCAGATTTGCCATGTGCGGTTCGGCACCGGTGCCGGCGGAGGTGTTAAGGAAGTTTGAGGAGACATTCGGTGTGCTCGTCATCGAAGGTTACGGCTTGTCCGAATCAACGTGCCGCTCGACATTCAATCCGCCTAACGCGACACGGCGTCCGGGCTCGTGCGGCCTGCCGATCGGCAACGAGATGAAGATCGTTGACGACCATGATAACGACCTGTCCGACGGTGAGCTTGGCGAGATCGTGCTGCGTGGGCCAAACATTTTCAAAGGCTATTTCAGGAATGAGGAAGCCACGGCCGAAGCTTTTCGCGGCGGCTGGTTTCACACAGGCGACATCGGATATCGAGACGCAGACGGCTTCTACTACATCGCCGACCGTAAATCCGACATGATCATCCGCGGCGGCGAGAATATCTACCCTCGCGAGATCGATGATGTTCTATATCGGCATCCGGCCGTCGCGGCAGCCGCCTGCGTCGGCGTCCCCGACGAATTATATGGCGAGGAAGTGACGGCGTTTGTCGTGCTCAAAGCCAATGCCACAGCCAATGAACTAATGGCCTTTTGCCGCCAACATCTCGCCGACTACAAATGTCCCAAGACGATTCGTTTCGTCCCCGACATTCCCAAAGGGCCCACCGGCAAACTCCTCAAACGAGAACTGTCAAAGCTTCTCGATGCGAGCTAGTTCTACCTCGGCGGCGATGAAACCAAAACTCGCCCATTGATTACCATTGACGATCTTTCGAAAGATCTGACGCGCGCGGATCTTATCTCGATTGTAGAGAAACCAATTGCCGAGTCCGTAGCCGAGCGAGGCATTGCCGAGCGTGTTGGCCTCATCGCCGAGCATCTCGAGGAGCATCTCCGGCCGAACTTCGCCGCGATAGAGCCGGAGCAGCTTAAGGTAATCCTCGTTCTCTATCACTTCAAAATCGCCGTCGATCGGCACGAGCACTTTCTCAGCCTCCTTGAAGTTTTCTGTCCGCCGCAGCGTCATGTAATACCAATGCGAGGTCGCGGCGAGCATATCCGGATTCGTCGAGACCTTGAGGCATTCCTTGTAGGCGTTCGTCGCCCGTTTGAAGTCGCCCTTTAGGTAATACGCGAGGCCGAGGTGATACCAGATGTTCGATTGCAGAGTGCTGGTCGGGATGTTCTTGGCATTTGGGAGCCCGTCGGGCTCGACCTCATCCGGCTTGCCCTTGATGAGCTTGGCAGCTTTCTCAAGGTCGGCAATAGCGTTGTCAAAGCATCGCAGAGTGATATACCGATGCCCTCGATGACGATACAGCCGCGCGTCGTTAGGAAACTTTGAGATACCGATCGTTAGCACCTCGATAGCATCTTTGTAATGGCCAAGATAGCCTTTCCGACGAGCGAACCAGATGAGATTGTCAGCCGTCGGTTCGGTTGTGTATTCAATGGCAGCCCTTTCGAGCTTCTCGGAATATTCGCGTTTTGCGGCGTCCGAAAGCGCGGGCTTGACCTCGTTTGCTGACTTAACGCACGGCTGTGCAGCCACCGAGATCGCCGCAACCCCGAGCAGGCCGAGAACACACAAAATGCCTTTCATGGCTCGAATTCTAACAAACTCGGCTAAAATCTAACTATGTCTCTTAATGCTTTTATCTACACCTTACCAGCTGACATCGAATCAGTGTTGCGGTCAGGGATCGGCTCTTGGCAGGCCGATGAAACGATTGCGAGGATCTGGAAAAAAGATCCTGCCGTCTGGACCGGCGACGATGAGGCAAAATGGCTCGGCTGGCTCGACATCGTTGATGAAGAACTGGCTGACCTCGACAAATATCGCGATCTGCGGGCCGATATCGACGCGGCGGGCTTCAACAGCGTCCTGCTGATGGGCATGGGCGGCTCGTCGTTGTGCCCTGAGGTGTTAGCAATGACGTTTGGCAAGACGCAGTTTCACATTCTCGATTCGACTGTTCCGGCACACGTCAAAGCGGTCGAAGACAAGCTCGACCTCGAACGAACCTTGTTTATCGTCGCGAGCAAATCAGGCTCGACCCTAGAGCCGAATTGTTTCAAGCAGTATTTCTTCGAACGCCTCTCCGAACAGGTCGGCCGCGAGCAGGCGGGCAAACAGTTCATCGCCATCACCGATCCGGGCTCAAAGATGGAGCAGCTCGCCCGCGACGACGGCTTTCGACACATCTTTTACGGCAAGCCGGAGATCGGCGGCCGATTCTCGGCTCTTTCGGCATTCGGGATGACGGCGGCGGCCTCGATGGGGCTTGACGTCGAACAGTTCTTGCAGAATACCAAGCCAATGGCCGAAGCGTGCCGATCCAACGACCCAAGCGCCAATCCCGGAGCGTTGCTGGGCCTGATCCTCGGTATCTGTCATAAACACGGCCGTGACAAGCTGACGATCTTCACCTCACCTGAGATCTACGACCTCGGAGCCTGGATGGAACAGCTCGTCGCCGAATCGACCGGCAAGAACGGAGTCGCGATCATTCCGGTGGACCGCGAACCGCCACAGCATTCAGACGACTACGGCAGCGACCGCGTGTTTGCATATCTGACACTCGCGGGAGACGACGGCTTTGCCGAGCACGTCCGCGAGATGTCGGCCTCGGGGCATCCCGTCGTTCAGATCGAACTTGACGATATCAACAACCACGGCCAGGAATTCTTTCGCTGGGAATTCGCAACCGCCGTCGCCGGTGCCGTGATGGGCATCAACCCGTTCAATCAGCCCGATGTGGAATCGGCCAAAGTCGAGGCGCGAAAGATCACAGACGAATACGAGCAGAGCGGTAAACTGCCCGACGAATCACCGTTCTTCGAGGGTGACGGACTATCGTTCTTTGCAAGCGACCAATACGCCGCCGATCTGACCGCAATCGTCAGCGAACCGACCGCCGCGGCGATACTCAATGCCCATCTCGACAATATCGAGCCTAATGATTATTTCGCCCTGCTCGCCTTTATCGAGATGACCGCCGAACACGAATCGCTCCTGCAGGCCTTACGCGAAAAGGTCCTTGGTTCGCATCGCGTTGCCACCTGTCTCGGCTTTGGCCCGCGGTTCCTGCACTCGACCGGCCAAGCCTACAAAGGTGGGGCAAACAACGGTGTATTTCTCCAGATAACATCCGACGACAGTGCCGATTTGCCCGTGCCCGGGCAGAAATACACGTTCGGCGTCGTCAAAGCCGCCCAGGCTCGAGGTGATCTCCAAGTCCTCGTCGACCGCGGCCGCCGCGTATTGCGTGTTCATGTTGGGGTGAAAGTTGAGGAGGGACTTCAACGCCTCTTAAGCCTGATCTAATTTTGGCCGCAAATAACGCTGATGAAAACCGATAAGGATGATCTGGCCAGATAATTTCTATCGGCCTGACCCGCGTTATCTGTGGCTAATTACCTTTCGCGGCGTTCAACCGAAGCAGATGCGTCTGTATCTGCTGTTGGTTGATACCAGCGCTCAACTGGCCCGATACAACCGTTGCCGGCGAGATCGTCGTCTCGATATGCGTGAGTCTATCGGACGAAGTGATCGGCTGCGAGAGGCCGAGCGTGTAATTGACAGGCGCATTGCTCTGATTCCAAACGCGGGCGACGATCCCTCGGTTGATGCCGTCCTCGGCGGGCTTTAGCGCCCAGAGCAGGACGTTGGGATTTGAGATGTTAATGAACGAGAAACTGCTCGCGGGATACGGCCGTGTCCGTGTACCGAGGCCGTCGATCATTGTTGCCACGAGCGGATTCTGATGCTCAAGCGAGAACTTCATCGACGCCGTCTGGTCAAATGCCCCGTGGCTCCAGAACGCAAATCGCTGCTTAAAATAGCGGTCGCCGCCCTGGTTCGGAATGCCGAGGCTGCTGCCGTCCGTTTGGCCGCCGGCGAGGACGTTTAGCTGCGGCGTTGCGGTATCGAGCATTGAGATGCTGCTCGTTCCGAGCCGCATGAACTGGTTGTCCGAGTTGGAGAGCGTAATGCCAAAGCCGCCCGTGCCGTCCGTCATGTCGGCAAAATGATTGATCGTCAGCCAATCGTATCGTGCATTTCGCGGGCTGTAATGGCCGCCGTTTGCGAGTAGCTTCGCGCGAATGACCGCTCCGACCTCCTCATGCCATACGTCGGGCGAATTGATGTCGAATGAGTATGCCCACGTCTTCACATCGCCAAAATTTGCCGTTATCTCATTCTGCACATCGACTCGGTTAACATCTCGATAGAGCGTGACCCGCGTCGTGTGGGCAATAGGGCTGGCCGATGTCGCACGCAGAGTAACGCTGACGGGCCCGGCATTCTCGATCACTACCGCACCTGTCCTGTTGCCGTCGAGGTCATTGACCACACGGCCGCCAACATTGCGGACGAGCTCGCGGTTCGCTCTCGCCTTGTCGATAATGCTCGTGATCGCACCGTCGCCGGCGACAGTGACTCGATAGCTCGCATTCTCGATCGTTGACGCAACCGCCGTCGGGCCACCGGCGAATTCCGACGCCGCGCCTTCGCGAATCTCAAATATCTTGTAACCGACCGACGGAATATTTGATGCTAGCACCCTCAGCGTCTGCTGATTGCCCGTTCTCAAGACCTGCGACGGCACCTCCTGCCCGGTGGAAACGTCGATCACGCGAACCTTGTAGTTGCCGCGAAACGGCACGTCTGCAAAGTCCGTCCTCGCCCAGTTCAGCGGATTGAACACATAGAATCGCGGAAATTGCCCATCGCGCGAGATCTGCTTTGCCAATTCGAATCGTGCGTCATCATGCAATTTATCGACGTAAGCCGTTATTTCGCCCTCGACCTGACGGTTCCAGTTCGCCCGCGTTGCACGCGGGATCGCCCCGTCGGCTGTCCAATCATGCTCAAAGTAAAGGCCCAGATCGAGCATCGCTTTGTCGCGCTCTGCAACACGAGAGGCCATAAATGAGGGCTGATTCAATGAAACGAGTGTCGCCATCGCCTCAGCTGAGCGCAGCTTTTCGGTCGAGCGTTTTACTCGGGCCGATACCTCCGCGAGCGACGCTGTCAACACGTCCCATTCGTTGCCGTAGGCCGCCGCGTGAGTTTCGAGGCCGTCGCCGAACGACTGCTCAAAATCGCGAAAAAAGTCTTCCTGGTTCGAAACGATGATGCGGCGATTGGCGTTAGAATTCTGCTGCGCAACAGTCACAAACTCGTCACTCGCATACTCAAGTTCGTCCCAGCCGCGTCCGAACGCTGCGATCGCCGGGAACGGATATCGCGACTGAAAGGCCGCGTTCGTCTCGGCAAATGTTATCGCTGACATCGGGTTGAATGCTTCGGCGTAGCCGCCGAAATGCTGGTTGCCGACGAAGAGCGAGTTCCACTTCATTAAGATCCTACTTCCGTCGCGGCCGCCCGAGTAATAGATCTCTCGATCACGGTTCTCGAGGCCGGGAACATGTGTCGCGCAGGCGCAGACGCCCTTCCAACTGTATTTCGCGCCCGCGCCGGCCCACAGCGAGGTTAGGCCGTAGGGCATTGTCTGGCTTTCCATGGCGATAGCCAGCGGAAACTTTACATTGTGCCGCCGCTCGATCAGGCCCGGATAATACATACCGCGCAGGACCGCTTCGGACGGCGAACCGCCCTGCACCAGCACGAGCGCGTTGAGGGCAACGCTCATATGCCCGTCGCGAACGCGCGACATCATCCGCTCAAACTGCTGCGGCGTCCGATTCTTCTCGTACTCCCACATCCAGAGGCTGCCGTCACAATTCCACCGCATCTGCGTGTCCGACGGGTTGGCTGCCGTCTGATCCATCTTGTCGAGGTAATAGTCGATCATCGACAGGAACGCCTGTCGGTATGCCACGTCGTCGGCCACCCAAAAGTAATCCGTATGGTCGTCAGGCGAGATATAAAAGCGCCGCTGTGCGCTCATGCTGGCCGTGAAAACGACTGACAATGCAGCCGCAAGTATCAGGAGTGTGAATATTTGGCGCACTTTTACCATCGGGCCTGAAGAAAGACCAGATTATTAAACGCCAAAACTGAACGGATTTCCACTCCTGAGGAGCGGCTATGAGACGATCTGCGGAAGTACCTTCTCAGCCTGTTCGAGTTCTTCAGGAAAATCGACCTCGATCCACGCCCTGCCGTCAGTCCAGCTCACGCCGATATCGACACCGTTGGCGATCAGGCCCATCAACGCGAGCGTAAAATAAGCATTCGTTTCGCCCGCATCGATCACGCGATCTAGCTCGTCAAACAACGCTTCGCCGCCTTGAGTTGAAAACTTCGCAATACCTAGAAATGTGCCCGAAGCTTCGGCAAACCTAACGTGCTTGCCAACGCTGGCGACGCGGCCGTCAGCAACGACGAGCTTCATGGTTTCTTCGTGCAGATGTTTGTCAGCCACGAGAACAATGTCTCCGTCTTGCTTGCAGCAATTTATCAAAATATCCGCGTGAAACAGAACGTCAGCGTGCATCACGAGAAACTCGCTGCCGCGTGCCGAATCTCTTGCTGTCCACAGCGAATAGATATTGTTAGTCTCGGCAAACCGCTCGTTGTAGACAAATTTGGTCGTAAACGAATATCGCGACCCGACCTCGGCAAACTTTGCCTCGATCATCTCGCGGAAGTAGCCGGTTACGACCTCTACCTCGTCAACGCCGCATCTTTCGAGCGCGTCGAGTTGATACTCAAGCAGCGTGCGGCCGCCTACCTCAAGGAGACATTTCGGCGTTGCCAAGGTTATCGGATATAGCCGCGTGGAGCGTCCGGCAGCGAGAAGAATGGCTTTCACGTTAGTTTGCGGCGACGGCACGCAGGAAGCGGCGAGTCATTTCTTCAGGCTCGTAGGGAATGCGCGGTGTGCCTTTCTCATTTCCCGGCTCGACCTGTATGACCTCTACATTGTGGCCGATCGCGGCAAAATCGACCGAGTGCGAACACGTCGGCTGATCGCCCGTCGATGCGTAAGTGCCGTTGTCGATGATGTAATGCTTGAGATTATCGAGCTTGAGATACTTGGAAACCGGAAGGCTGCCAAGCGACATTAGAGCGGCACCGTCGCCATCGATAACGATCACGTTTTTGTCGGTATTCATCGCCAGCCCGATACCGATCGATAAGGCACAGCCCATCGAGCCGCACATATAAAAGTTGGCCTCGCGGTCCTTTGCAACGAACACCTCGCGGGCGATCATGCCTGTTGTCGCTACGACCAACTCATCGGTGACCGTATCCATTATTTGGCGGATGGCGTCGATCCTTTTCATTTCGGTTCGGCCTCCTCGACGATGGTGAAATTGTCGTAGTTCATCAATTTGAGCAGGTCGCGCGAGATGCGGTACATCTCAAAATGCTCGAAGGGCGCGCGTCTCAGGCTCACCAGCACGTGGATCGGGATCTCGTAAGGCGTAAGCAGCGATGTTATCGCATTCACGAGATGGCCGAGGCCGGAGCTTTGGATATAGACAAGCGGTTTTTTGCCCGCCATATAAGCCCCGACGGCGATGCTCAGGGCGACGTCCTCGCGTGTCGCGGGAATAAATTCCGTCGTCGCGTCGGCCTCCATCTCCTTGATAAAGCCCTTGAGAAACGAGCACGGCACGCCTACAAAGAAGTCGTATCCTTGGGCTTTGAAATCATGATAGAGATGACCGGTGTCTTCGCCGTGGCTCAATTCTCGACCTCCACCCACATATTCCTGTAATCGTCAAATGTATCGACCTCGGCCCAGCCTTTGTAGATATCGAGACACGATACCGCGAGGCCGCGATCGATCAATTCCTGAAGCATGTCGCTAAACGACGCTTTGTCGAAGGACTCTGCCTCGTGAAACGCCCCTTCTGCGTTACGAGCTTTCGCATCGTGGTAGGCGGCCTTGAACTGCTCGATGCCTTCTTCTGAGAACAGCGCCATCCCGATGAACTCAGCATTGGCCTGCGACTTGTCGAGCTTGCGGCCGGCCTTCAGGGCCGTGTTGAGGCTGTCGTCCGGCAGGAAGAGGCCCTCGCTCTTTAGCTGCCGCTGGGTCTGCACCATTTCCGGATAGCTAGGGCTGCTACCGTTGACCGACGCATGGGCGCCCGAGTGAGCATGATCGACAACGACCGTTATGTCAGCCTCCGAGCGAAGCAGGCGTTCCAGGATGCCGCGGTCAAAGACGATGTCGCCATAAAGCAGCAGCGTGCGGCCCTTGAGCACTTCTTCGGCGGTGAGGAACGAGCCAAGTGCTGTCGTGTTTGCAAAATTGTCATTGTCAAAATACCGAACGTCGGCGATATCGACCATCTCTTTTTTATAGCCTCGAACGACCGAGATACTGCGGACTCCGTAGGAGATGAGCGAATCGATCTGCCGCTGGAGAATGGTCTTGCCCTTGACCTCGAGCATCGACTTTGGCCGGTCGGCGATGAGCGGCATCAGGTGCTCCTTAAAGCCCTGGCCCGCCGCAACGATCACCGCCGAGACATTCTGCGATGTCGTCGGCAGATACTGCGCCTCGTTGGCCTGTAGTTCGTCTACGCCCATCAGCCGGTAGACCTCTTTCATCGGCACGATACTCTCGTCGATGGTCGAAAGCCGCTGCGTCTCGCGGAGCTTCGACAGCGTCGCTTGCGTACTCTTTATCGCCGAGCGCAGGCCGTGATTGGCGAAGATAACCGCCTTGAAACCATTCTCCGCGAGTTCGGGGGCAGAGATCGTGTTGTAGGTCGTCGGCACGGAAACAAGCGGCGTCGAGCGATCCCACTGCTTGGCAAATTCAATGATCTCGTCCGGCAGCTTCGCCTTTGAGTGGATCAGGACGAGGTCGGCACCGGCATCGGCATAGGCACGGCCGCGTTTCAAAGCCTCTTCCATGCCCCAGCCCGCGATCAGTGCCTCGGTGCGGGCGATAACGACGAAATCAGGGTCCTTCTGCGTCTCTTTGGCGGCACGGATCTTGCCCGCAAATTCCTCGACAGACTCAAGCTCTCGCTTGACACTGTCGTAAAAGCTGCACCGCTTTGGAAACACGTTATCCTCGATACAGACGGCGGCAATGCCGGCCTTTTCGTATTCCTCGACCATTCGCATCACGTTGATCGCATTGCCGTAGCCGTTGTCGCAATCAGCGATGATCGGGGCCTCGACAGCGTCATTCATGCTGCGGGCGATCGACAGGTTCTCAGCCATCGTAAGGATATTTGCATCGGGCATCGCGTGGGATGCTGATATCTCAAAGCCGCTCGCCCAGATGGCGTCAAATCCGGCATCCTCGCCTAGTTTTGCCGTCAGGCCGTTGTGCGCCCCGATCACGAGTACGGGCTCACGCGAGGCCAACAGTTCACGCAGTTTTCTTGCTTTACTCATTCTATTTATTACCGACTAATGAAATACGCCCGTCTAGGACGGGCCGCTTATAAGAAGTCCAAACTTGTAATGATATCGTGTCTGCGGCGTCAAATCCAATTAGCACGGCCGTATTGGCTTCTATTGCCGTTGCCTTCAGGCAACGGTCATCTTCGTCCGCTAAAGCGAACGGCAATAGATGGCGGACTAATAGAATGTCGCCGTCCGTTTTTCGCCGGTGTAATCTACGTAAACTATCTTAAGGTCAACATAAAAATCCAGCGATGTTGAGCCGAGCTCACGGCCGCCGACGCCAGTAGATTTTACGCCTCCGAACGGAATATGCGCCTCACCGCCCACGGTCGGCGAATTGACGTGTGTAACGCCCGTCTCGATCTCATCGACAAAGCGGAACACTCGCGAATTGTCTTTTGTAAAGATCGCCGACGTCAGGCCGTACTCGCTGTCATTTGCCACGGCCATCGCCTCGTCAAAATCCCGTACTCGGATCACACCCAACACGGGGCCGAATATCTCTTCGCGGGCGATACGCATATCGCTAGTGACACGATCAAATACCGTCGGACGTATGAAATAACCGTTCAGCCCATCGCCATTCATCGCGCCGCCGCACAGCATCTCGGCGCCGTCCTCACGGCCGGATTCGATGTAGCGGAGGACATTATCGTACTGATATTTATCTACGACCGGCCCCATCTGCGTAGCCTCGTCAGCCCCGTTGCCAACGACGATATCATTTGCACGCTTTACGAGCTTTTCGACAAATTCGTCGGCGATGGAGTCCACCACGATCGCGCGGCTCGTCGCTGAACATCGCTGTCCCGTCGCGCCAAAGGCGCCTTTCGTGGTCGCATCCACCGCCAGATCGATGTCGGCATCTTCCATCACGAGCATCGGATTCTTGCCGCCCATTTCGCACAACGCCTTGGCCCCTCGTCGAGCAACCTGCTCGTAGAGCTTGATGCCTACATCATTCGATCCGGTAAATGAAACGCCGCGAACGGCCGGATGATCGACGATCTCGTCGCCTGCCTCCGAGCCTGAGCCGATCACGAGATTCAGAACGCCGGCCGGCACGCCCGCCTCTTCGAATATCTCGACGAGCCGAGTCGAGGTTGCCGGCAGTGCAGTCGCGGGCTTAAAGACGACGGTATTTCCGGCCACGAGTGCCGGTGCGATCTTCCAGACAGGAATTGCTACCGGAAAATTCCACGGCGTAATACAGGCGATCACGCCAAGGGGCTGCTTGATCGTATATGCAAAGTTTGACGGCAGTTCGGAATAGATCGTCTCGCCTGCGATGCGTCGACCCTCGCCGGCAATATATTCCATAATGTTGATCGAGCGGCGAACCTCGCCGCGCGCCTCGGTCAGTGTCTTTCCCTCTTCGCGTGTCATGATCCGGGCCATATCTTCGAGGTTGTCGTCAAGGATCCGCGCCGCCCTGAAGAGCATCTTGCCGCGAACGGGCGGCGGCGTGGCCTTCCATTCCTTGCGTGCGGCTTCGGCCGCCTCGACCGCACGACGGGCCTCATCGCGTGTCGCTAAATTGACCGTGCCGAGTACGTCCGACGTGTCTGCCGGATTGACATTGTCAACGGTGCGTTCCGAGGCCGATGTTTCCCATGCCCCGTTTATAAAATTCTTGTAATCAGTCATTCTCGGTCGGATTTGAGCTTTTTCACCGGGCTAAAAAGCGTGTTGGTATAAACGTGGAACATCCAGAAGAGGTTTGCACTCAGCGCGGTCATAAAGAGGACGAACGGCAGCAGATGAACGATCGAGAAGAAGATGATGAAATACGGCACGACCGGTCGGCGGATGACAAAATAGATCCTTCGCCCGATCCGCGTCACCTGAGAGCGCGTCTCATACTTCTTGTGAGCCTCGGCGGCGTATGTGCTGGCATTGGTCGCCCTCGTATTGCGCGCATAGCTCGTCATTATCAGGCTTGTGATGGTCCCAAACAGGGCAGCGACACCCAGCCAAATGTAGAACGCGTTTCCGCTGGCTCGATAGAGCCCGGCTGTCATGCCGAGGCCAAACGAAACGTAAAACACATAGTCGCACAACGTATCAAAATGGGCGCCAAAGTCAGACTCCTTCGACTTGATCCGGGCTATCGCACCGTCGATATGATCGAGCAAGGCCGACAGATAGGTCACCAACGCCGCCGCCACCGCGTAAAGATATTCGCCGCGAGAGAAAAGGTAGCCCGAATAAACACTCACGATCACGCCGATCAATGAGACCATGTTTGGCGTTATGGGAGTCTTAAAGATGTAGGGCAGTATCGGCTTAAGGATCCGCTTATTACGCCGCGCATACATGCCGTCGGTTGATTTCCAGATGTAGCGGATCAGACGCCGCTCCGCACGCCGGAGGCTGTCGCGAGATTCGATCTTCTCGACAAAACCATTCCCGACCTCAAACAGTTCGACACGGCGTTGCTCGGAATATTCCTTTGCGCGTTGAGCCAGGTACTCAGGACCGGACGATTCAAATGCCGCGACATCCGCCGCAGGCATCCGATAGATCCCCAACTCCCTCGCCTGAGGCTCGGCAGCGAAGGCATCGGCAGTGATCACCTGTCCGTCGTTCAGATGAAACCGCCGCTCTGCGTTAGACGGTGCATCAATGTCCTTGATATCGACCGCGATCACGGCGTCATGGCCGTCGGCGAGCTTCACGTCAGCAAAATTATGCAGAAACCGATACTCGCTCAGCCGGTCTGACGTAAAAACGACGACATCGTCATCGCCAGTCTCGCTTATCGCATTTCGCCAATCGTCCCCGGTAAATGTACAACGCTTGAATTGTGTTCGCCGGATATCGTCCAGGACAGCCTCGATCTCCGCCGTCCGCTCATCCATCACGACGAAGATATTTGCAAATCCGGCCCGCCGGAGGTCGATCACGTTTCGCTTTACGAGCGGGACGTCGATGATCCGTGTGCAGGCAAGCGTTCGCCCCTCAAACTGCTCTTTTGAATCAACGAACAAAACGGCGGTTGATGTCATTTATTCAGAGCCTCCTCGGCCGTTAGGTCCGTCATCGCAACGGCTTTCTTGGCGTCAGATCTTCCCTTCTGGAATGCATACATCCAGATAAACAGGCCATAGGCCGCCCAGAATATGGATCTGATCTTCTCGATCAGTGACAGCGTGACGCCGGCGGAAACGCCCATGCCGAGCATTCTTAGCAGGATGGCGTTGCTACCCTCCATGACGCCTACCTGGCCGGGCACGAAGAAGAAAAGGATATTCACGACCTTCATCATCGCCTCGACGATATACGAGGTAAGCGGCGTAACGGCGGCCCCAATAAAGTAGAGAATAAGGTAAACCTCGACGACATTTACGAGATTGGCCGCGATCTCAAGGAAGAAGACCGTATAGAAAGCGCCGCTCTTGCGCTGGTAAAACTCGTGGACCTTGTCCTCGGTATGGCCGATGCTGTGGGTGCGGTCTTTGAACCACTGAATATCTGTCCTGCGTGCCAGCCAATGCCCGAGCCGCGTAAATGCCTTTATGTGTTTGGAGATGACGTACTGGATGCCGATGATCGACAGCACCATGCCGACGGCCAGCGACGCAGACATGATCTTGACGCTCGTCTTTGTCGAGTAATTGGCCAGCAGCAGGGCAAGGCCGCTGATAACGACGAGGATAACGCTGACCGTGTAGGCGAGATTCTCGATGATGATCGACGACATGCCATGGACCATCGGCAGCCGCCTGCGGATCAGCACGGCCTTGCTCGTCTCACCGAGGAACGGCCCCGTAAAGCTCAACAATCTTACGGCATCGCCGGCGAGCCTGATGTTGAAGAGGTCGAGGATCCTGATATTGCGATGATCCTCTTCAATGCAGTACAGCCAGGCGATCGACCTCAGCCAGTGCCGCACGGCCGAGATCGCCATCACGATCACAAAGCCAAAGCCCATCAGCCGCAGCGAATCCGCGATCTGGCGCAGCCCGACCGATGACACGACGAAATAAAAAAGGATCAGCCCTAATACCAGGAAGAGGACCTGAAGGGCCTTGATATGTCTTAAAACTCTCGCCATCAACAAGCGTTCTCAGCGAAAACGCAAAACGGCCGTCCGCCCTGCTATCCAAACACAACAAGGCGCGACCGCAATAGATTGTATCAGTTAGAAGCCGATTCTCTTAAGGGATACGCCCGGAATCCGCCCGCCGGCATCGATCTCAATTCGGTTTCACGACGACATTCGGCTTGACCACAGGCTTGACGATCATGGGCTTCAACACTGGTTTCGGCGATTTCTTCAGTGGCATCAACTCAAAATACCGTGGCGGAAGTTTATAGCCTTCGCCCGTGGCCTCGACCCACGAAACCCAGGATCCGATGCCATGCGTGCCGTACTTTATCCAGCCGTACCCGCGTTCATCGCCCCAGCCGGCCTCAAATCCCCAGTTCTGTCCCCAGGAGTTCTTGATGAGCCATGCTCCACGATTATCGTCCCAACCGATAATGGCGACATAATGTCCTGCGACCTTATGGCCGGCCTCCTTGTCGTCGTCGTCATTATAAACGTCGTTGGCCGCACTGTCGCCGCCTATATACGCCCCGAACGTACCGCCGGCATCGACCCACGATGCAACCGCACCGTGCTCGCACAGGGCCTGCTTAATGCTCTGAACGCCCGGACTGCCCGGCGCATCAGGGTTTGCCCAGCCCCAGACCAGAGCATCGTATGGTGATGCGATACCGGCATCGGCCGTGCCCGTGATACCGAGGTCGGGCATGACGCTTTCGGATGTCGTCCCGTTCAGGACAAGGAATTCACTCGCAAGGTCCGAGCGTCCTCCCGGAGGGAATTCGCAGACGCCCGCGCCGTTATTGTTATTCGAGACCACATACTGCTCTGAGCCGTCAACCGCCTTGTTTCGCTTGATCAGATAGCTTGATTCATACGCCGCTAACGACGCATAGGCCCAGCAATTCCCACATTTTTGCGCTCGGACTGGCGTGATCTTGCCCTGTTTGCGCCAATCCCATGTCTTCAGATTTGCCGAGCACGCGAGCTGTATTATTGGCTTTCCGGCGGCGATGCGGGCCTCGCGGTCGAGTTTCAGCGCCTCCATGGCCAGGGAATACTGCTTTCTGGCCTGCACCGGCGAGACATCGGGCTTCTTCCCGCCCGATATCTTTTCCACGCCGCGCTCCAGCGCGACCGTATAGCCAACGTTGAATGTCAGCTTCTTTGTCCGGATCCGGTCCCTGAACTTCACCAGATCCGTCTTGACCTTTGTCGTTGCTCTGATCTCGCGGGTCTTGTAATCCTCACGTTGCGCCAGGACGTAGCCCGAGAGGGACACGAACATAAAAACAAATAAACAGATGTTCCTTTTCATCATTTTTTTTTCCTCAAAATGCCTATCGATCTTGTTCCCCACTTTAGTTTTAGCATAACGGCAGATAAGGATTCACGCAGGCGATGCTCTTCAGTCTGCATTAAACAGGCCGGTGTCGCGGGAAGATGGGCCGGATCGGCCTAATGCTTTGCGGTGCGGGCGCCGGTGATCTCTGTTACAAGCCGGCCCGGAAATCGGCGAAAGCCGAGTGCCGCGAGGGCGGGATCGGGACGATTATTCTCGTCGATGCGGCCCATCAGGGAGAGAATGGTCGGGAGCACGCTGAGGTTGTCGTAGGGTTCATCTACCCTGAGGCCACGCGGGATGCCGGACGTCTCGCCGCCTGCGATCATAAACGTCGAATTTGTCGAAGTCCGGAAGAACGAGCCGTGATTGCCGCCGGGATTAAAGCCCTTGACGTCGAAATTCCAATGGTTGGCGGCCATTATGAGCATGTCCGTCTCGGCAAGGTGCCGCTGCCGTTCGCGAAAGCGGCGAACAAGCCGATGGTCGGCCGTCAGCCCCTCCGCGTCGTCAAACAATGAGTGCCGTGCCAACTGCTCGTTAAGGCCGATAATGGCGTTAGAATATTTCGTCCGGTGAACCGCTCTAAGCCAGTCGACCTCAGTGTGCCATTCGCTGAGCCACGCGGCCTTATCGGCGTCCGGAACATTTAGGGCCACGTCCTCGATCATCTTGAGCGGCAGGCCAGCGGCCCAATCACTAGTTTCGAACGTGACCGCGCCGTCGGCGCCAGCCGTTAAATTGGCTATCGGCAGGTATCTGATCGAACGGCCAGCGTCATTTCGCGCAAGGAGCAAGGCCTGCTTGTCGCGGCCGCCGTAGAGCCAGATCGGGTCGGCGTCGCACCTGAGATCGCCGACGAGCTTATCCCGAAAAGCTGCGAGCGGGATTGTCGTCGCGACAAAATTGACCGGCCGATTGCCCACATCGGCCTGCACATTATTCCTGACCGTCTGAGAGGTAAAGAGCTCGAAATAGTTGACACGCTGGAAGCTCGCCCGCATGTCGATCTCGCCTGCTGAGTCGAGCACCAAACCGCCAGCCGACGGCCCGACAACGTAATTCTGCAGCTGGTATGTCGAATTATGATCACCCATCGCTCCCGGGGCGATCAGCGTCTCGATCTTGACAGCCTTTGGCTCAAAGCCGTCCTTCTTCAGGGCCAAAAGGCCGCTTAAGGTCGCGAGATAAGCTCGATAATCGGCCTGTTCGCGGCGAGCGAGCTTGTTCTGGGCGGTCATTCGCCGGCCCTCAACTTCCTCGCCGGGCTTCTTGGCCAACGGATCGATCTTCGCAATGAATTCTGCCGTTGCATTTTCGTTCGCATCGGTCGTGCGGCCGAGTGCGTCCAGTTCCTCGGACATCTCACGGACAGTCGCTTCCCAATCGGCCCTGTGCCGGTCGATCACGTCGAAGAACATCGCCGTAGCCGCACGTCGCACGTCCGGCTTGAGGCTGCCACGCTGAAGCTCCTGCAGCAGGATGTGTAGAATGTTCAGATCGCTGTTCCTAAGCTGGACCGACGCGCGCTCGTTGCCGTCAAAATCGAAGAGAGCCGTCGGATAATCCTTGGCCTGGCCCTTGAGGTAGAGCGATTCGTCTGAGGGCGTCCGGATCACCGGCGTGAATGGGTAAAGGGCCTTGACGTCATAATCGAGCATCAGCCGTCGTTTCGTGATGACGTGGTGAGCCCCGGCGGCTCGTTTATTGAGGAGCCTTACGATGTTGTAGCCCTGGCTGTAGACCTTGTCTTTTGAGTTAAAACCATGGTCCGACACCAGCACCAGCGCTGTCTCGGCCGCTCTCGATGACTCCCTGATGGCCGCCCAAAAACGGCCTATCGTCCGGTCGAGCTTCTTGATGTCTGCGAGTTGTGCCCGCGGATCATTATTGCCGTGGGCCACATGGTCGAATGAGACATCGTAAAAGTCCATATAATCGAACTCGGGCCTATCGACCAGCCGCTTCACGATGTCCCTCTCATTCTGCCGCATCGTCATGCTGCTGAAATGGATGCCCATCGCCCATTCGTCGATCATGTCGCTCGGGCTGCCGGGATAAAGGTGAATAAAACCGCTGCCGATGATCTCCCAGCGATTGCCACGCTGATAAAGCTGAGCGCTGATATAGCGCTTGGTAACCGGAAAAACATCGGCGAGGATCGGGACCTCAAGCTGATCGAGCACCTCGAGCGCCGGCATATCGGCGACCTTTTTCAGGCCAAAATTTATGAAGAAGGGAACAAAATTGAGGTAATCATAAGAGTGCAGCGTGTAGCGGTCGTATTCGACGTTCCCTTTGATGTGCAGGTGCTGGCCCGTATCGATCGTGCTCCATGACGGGCCAGAAAGGCTCATGCCGCGCGTATAGAAATTGTCCAGCCGCGTGCCGTTCTTGTAGAATGCCTCCTCGATCCAGGGAAGCTGCGATCTGCCGGTCGCCGGATCGATCTCCTTTACATACTGATCGACAAGATAGCCGGGCAGCCCGTCGATCTTCATCACCACCAGGCGTTTTACGCCCTGTGCCCCCACCGTCGAGACACAGATCAGCAGAAATAGCCATGCCAGGAGATATCTTGATCTAAGGATCATCATCTTGAGGAAGATCAGTTTGCTTCGATCGTGGCTATCGCGGCTGCATCGCGCTTAGTGAACCGCTGGCCTTCATCGAGAGCCCGCCGCAGATAGCGGGCACTCGTTTCGCGCCACGTCGGCGCGAAATTCGGATCGCCATAGATAGCGAGTAGTTCCTTCTTAGCCGTCGTATTATTGATACGGTAGAGCCCGGCCAAGGCCGACGAACGCATTGCGTCGTCCGGCGCGATACGGAATATCTTAGCCAGCGCGCGGCTCGTCTTGCCCCTTGCCGACGCACCATTTTCGGCTACGAATTGCAAGGCTTGCCGCACCGCGGCGGCATCACTGTCGATCTCGGGATCAGATGAGTTGTAAGCCGTCTCGATCAGCACTCGCTCGTGGTGCTCAAGCTGTCGCCGAATGTTCATCTTCGCCAGCATTTCGGGCGTGATATCTTCGCGATGTCGATATATGCCGAGGCTGAGTAGGCTCGCCAGCGAGAACATGAGCCGCTCTTTCGAGCCGTGCGCAAGCTTGACCATCTCTTCGCGACGATCGCGTATCAGCTTTGCCGGCAGCCCGTCGGGCCTGCGGGCGTATGCCATTAGATTCTGATACTGACGGCCGGCGATCTTGACCTGCGAGACGGCGTCGTTCTCCATAGGATTAATCGACGCCCGCTCTATCCGATCGATCAATTCATCTTCGAGGCCATCGTCGAGGCTGTGCTCAAGGGCCAGCAGCATCTTCAATTGAGCATATGATCGCTGTCGCGAGGCCCCGTTAATGTCCATGCCGCGCTTTCCGGTCGTATAGTCATAAATATATCGTCCGACAAAATACGGAATACTGCTGAACTTCGATATCGCCAACACATTGTTCGTCACGTCGTTCAAAACACGTCGGCTGATCTCACGGCGGCGAGGATTCCCGCCGTCGCGAAAATCGATAAGTATCACCGGTATCTTGGGATTATCGAGACCATAAAGGGCTAGCGGTATCATTGTGCGTTCCCGGGCACCCTGAGTACCGGCATCGACAACCCGATTCTCGCCGTCAAACCACCACGTCTGCGTGTAGCCTTTCCACTTCCTGAGCCGGCCGTCGTTCCACGGGCTGGCGATATTAAGAAATCGCGAGTCAAACCTCCGGCCCGAGTACTCAACCAGGTCGTCCGCAGCAACCCACACCATCGCATGCCTTGCCTCACCGTCGGCCATCTCTATCGGATCAAAATATAGCCGTTGGGCCTCAGCATACTGGCGAAGCAGCTCCCAATTGGTGCCGCGCTCAGACTTGACCCTCGTCATCTCGCGCTCGTAAACGCGATTCAGCGTCTCATCCTGCATGTGCCATCCGAGACTTTTATCGGTTAGCCAAAGCCGCGCCTGAATGTCTTTTAGTTCAGCCTCGGTCAGCAGCTTGTCTTTTTCGATCGACTGATACAGGGCAAGAATGGTTAAGGCGCTCGCGACGGCCGTTCGCCGATGATCCCGAGAGTTCTTGTAATACTGCGAGACAACCGATTTGCCGCCAAGGCCAAACTCACTCCTCACGATCCTCTTAAAGACCGACCAGAAGATCTGGTCCCACAATGCCTTGTTCGACCGCTGCATATCGACGAGCGGCGGCGGTGGCCCTGAGACCTTCGAGCGGCCGGTGGTACGCGTATAAAGAAACGGCACGGACCCGGCGAAACGCTGCCAAAAACTTGGTTTCGAATACGTGTGCATCCAGACATAGCGGAGCCGATCGTTCTCGCTTATCTGATCGCCCAGCGTGTCTCGCAAGACGCTCACCATCGGCAGTTCCTGCGATCCATATTCGCTGCCGTCGCCGATGATTATGCCGCTCTTGGCAAATATGGTAATGATCTCTGCCCCGCCATCGACCGGGACCTTCTCGACACGAAAGGTGCTTGTCCCCTCAGTCTGCGCCCTTAGCCCGGCAGCCAGAAAGGCCGACACGATAGCACACAGAAACAACCTTGCGATAGAATTCGTCACACGAATACCGGGTTGAATCATTGTAGGTCAAACCGATCAAATTTTCGAGAACTTTGGGAGTTTTTTTGAGGATCACCGGTCGGGCTATTCGTAATTGAGGGCCTCGACGGCGTCCAGCCGGGCGGCCCGCAGCCCGGGATACAAGGCGCCGATCACGCCGCTGATGAGGCCGACAACCACGACCGTTGCCACCACCTGAGGCTCGATCGCGACCGTGAGAGATGTCCATTTCGCAGTCGCCGCTCGCAGTAAGACGGTCGCAAGCACTCCGAAAATGACACCACCAAGACTGATGAGAAGGGCTTCCTTGACGATGGTCATAGCGATGCCAAAACGCGACATACCGAGACTTTTAAGAACTCCGATCTGGCGTGTTCGCTCCGTCACGGTGGTGTACATGGTCAAAAGGATGATCAATGCGCTAATCCCGCCGGCCACACCGACGACGACGTCCAGAAACACGTTCAGGGCAGGCACGCCCTGCATGTAGAGTTCCTCAAGCTCGCTCGTCAGGATTATCTGATTATCAGGAAACCTGGCATGCAGCAGATCACCTACCTCCTGCGGCGTGCGGCCCGGCTGGACCTTGATCAGGAAGGCCGACGCCAAATTATCAGCACCTAACTGGGCCTGCATCGTCGTGAGGGGTATCTTCACGCGTGCGCCGGCGCTTGGCTCATAGGCTCCGACTATCTCAAAATCACGTTCGTAGATCTGGAACTTGTCGCCGACCTTCTTTTTTCGACGTTCGAGCCACGTCGGATCGGTCATCATCTCGTCCCGGCCATCGACGAACTTTCGCCCTTCGACCACCTCGAGCCCTGATATCTCAGCGTATTTGTCAAACGGAATGCCGTCGATCAGGCGATTGCCCGTCGTTGTCTCGTTCGCCATTACGCTGTTCTGGCCTATTGGGACCACAGCCCTGACGCCGTCAACCTTCTCGAGGTCGGCACCGAGCGAAATGGGCAGCCGCAGCACGTCGGTACCGGTCAGGCCCATGCTGCCCGACGCGCGAAACATGATCTCGGCCCCTACATTCGCCTCGCGGGCAGCGCGTTCACGAAGACTGCCGTTCGCCAGCCCGATCGTGAAAACGATCAGCAGCACGCCCACGCCAATGCCCAGAACACTCACGACCGTCCGGGCGGGCCGATGCAGCATATTTGAGAAAACGAGACTGTTCATTTAGAGGCCGAACCAATATTCTCCGGCATTGAGCGGCATTAGCTTAGACTGCGCCGGATTCAGTTTCCTCGATAAGATAGGGCGAGACCGCAGGTTTCTCGACATCCGCTTCGAGAACGTTTGCTATCACCGGCAGGCTGAGCGAGCGGGTCTTTTCGATATGCGGCACCTCATGTCCTTTTGCGTAGACCGCATGACGGCCGTGTTCCTTGTACCAATCGGCCAGGCTCGCCGTCTTGTGCATTTCCTCAATGATCTGCCGCCAGCCAACGCCGGTATTGTATGCACAGAACGAGATCTCGCCTTCCTGCGTGCCATATGGGATGACACACATCTCGGTACGCCGAAAATCATACGTGAACAGATCCTGAAACCACATCCCTTCAACGCACAGCACACGCCATACGTCCTCTTCCTTGCGTTCGACCTGCATCCGGTCGTTGCGATCCGAGTTTGATGTGGTTGACGATGGTTTGAAGAGGTTGACGATCTGGGATATCGGAAAGCCCGCAGGCGCACGCGAGGCATCGTAATTGCGCATTATGGCGAGGCCAAGCTGCGCCATCGTCAGTTTCTTTCCGCGGGCCGTGTCCGTTATCGTAGCTACGTCCTGCATGAACCGTTCGTAGTTAAAGAACTCGAACAGCGAGCGCATCTCGTTCGTCTTCTTGTTGACGACGATCAACGTGAAGATGCCGCAGTTTGGATGGCAATTACATGACGACCAGCCCCACGGAGCATCAGCGCCCTGGAGCATGTCCATTACGGATGTAAAGGCGGAATAACTTGAAAGAGGAAACCAATCCCTGAGCGGCTCAAGCGTTCCCTCGAGTTGACGCTTGAGATCGTGCGTCATTCCCGCGAGCGTATACCGCTGCTCCATACGGTCCTTTTCTGAGATATCCTCATCACGGCCGGTAAAGCTAACCGGCTGAAAGGCTATCGTCTGGACCTTGTCGATGTTCTCAGCCGCAAACTTGACGATCGAACCGATGCCATCGTTGTTCCAAGAATTGACTATCGTCGTGACAAGCGTGACCTTGATGCCGACCGAAGCGAGGTTCTCGATGGCCTTTAGCTTTACATCAAACAAGTTGCCGACGCCGCGGTGCTTGTTATCCTCTTCGTTCGTGCCGTCAAACTGCAGATAAACACCGTGCTGACCGGCGGCTTTCGCAGCTTTACAAAACTCAATGTCCTCGGCGTAACGGATACCGTTCGTCGCGGCGAGAATGCGATAGAAACCGACCTTCTTTGCATAAGCGACCGCATCCAGAAAGTACGGCGACAGGGTCGGCTCACCGCCCGAGAACAAGATGATTATCTGGCGGCGTGGCTTAAAGGAAACCGCTCGATCGAGTATTGCCTTTGTGTCTTCGAATGTCGGCTCGTGAACATAGCCGACCTGGTTCGCATCCATGAAGCACGGATTGCACATCATGTTGCAGCGATTTGTCAGATCGACGGTCAGGACGGCGCCGCGGCCAAATTTGATGTCGCTCGTGCCATGATGATGGACGTGAGTATCTTCGGCGGCCTTGAAATCTCGCCCGAAGAACAGCTTTTCGATCCGATCAAGAAATCTCGCGTCAGTCGCAAGTACGTCTTCGTACAGGCCGTGCGTCGGACACTCCTTTCGCATCAGGATCTGCCCGTTCTCTTCAAATATCTGAGCCTTTATCTCGCCCGGATGTGCGTCCATCAGGATGTCGAGCGGGATATCGCCGGAAATGACGCCGTTGCGCACGGACTTAACACACGCAGGGCAGAGCGAATCTGTCTCGCGGGGAAATCCTAGCGGGGGAGCCGTCCTTTCATGGGATTTCAAGAGCGGTTCGGCAGCCCACGCGGGCTTGATGGACTTGCCCTCGGGAACCGCGCGATTAACCGCCTGAAAAGCCCTCCAGCCAAGGTCTGCGATCTTGGAAACTGCCTGCGAGCCGGCCATTCCCTTACCTTTGCCTTCGCCGCGCCTAAAGTTGTCGCTGAACATAGCTGCCTCCCCGGAACAACTAGTAAGTCTAGCAGAATTCCGGGCGAGCCCCTAGATAGATATTCCCGAACCAGAGTCGCTAGATGCCCGGCTTTTTCAGAATCTCGGCCAAGGCTTGCATACGAACGCCATCCGCGCCAAACGAGGCATTGTAGCGTCGGCTGATGTCCTTTCCGAGCTTTTTCATCTTGTTCTTGTCCTGCTTATCGATGGCGGCACGGACGGCGGAGATGTCGGCTGCCGACATCGCCTTCGAACGTTCGAGTTGATCGATATAGGCTTTTGCAACCGGCATGCTGCTTGGCCAATGAAAGCGCTGCTGTGTCTGGACGTTCAGGGCGTCAACATGGACAGCTCTTGCGGCATCGATCTCGTTCTGCGAAAGATATTTGGTCGGCGTCAGCTCAAAGATGTCCAGGCCGCGAGCGATCTCGGACGAATAGATACGTCCATTGTACCAATATGCCGACCATGAACCGCCGAGGACCAGCACCTTGTCGTCGATCGGACCTCGGTCGAAATACGCGATCTCCACCGGTCTTGCCGGATCCGTAAAGTCCATCAGCGAAATACCGCCCTGATACCACGCCTGGATCTTAAGGTCGCGTCCGGGCACCGGGACGAGCGAACCATTGTGGGCCACGCAGTTTTCGCTGTCGCCCTGAGCCGCGGGCAGCTTATAGTAACCGGCGAAGCGCAGCTTGTCGTCCTTAAGATTGAAGACCGCATCGGCTCCCCAGACATTTGGGTCATTCGCACGACACCGAGCGCCCATACCGCCGCCCCACTCATCGGTAAACACGACTTTTGTGCCGTCATTTGAGAAAGCAGCCGAATGCCAATACGCATAGTTCGGGTCATTCACCGCATCGATCCGTTTCGGGTTTGCGGGGTCCTTGATGTCAAGGATTATCCCATTGCCGGAACAAGCCCCTGCGGCAAGGCCAAGCTCCGGATATGCAGTGATATCGTGGCATTGATCCGTCGGTGTGGGCGTGCCCGTTCCGTGTGTTGCCGCGCTCTTAAGACCCGCGATCTCGCCTGTCCGCGATTCCATAAAGATCCGGGGAGCAGAAACGATCTTGGCATCTTGCGGATTTGCGATCGGCACCTTGATGACCTCGATTCGGAAGAGCGCCGTCTCAGGGTTCTTGTCGGGTGTGCCGGCCGAGCATCCGGCAAGCTCTTCGTCCTGCCGCACAAATGACGTGCCCGAAACATAAATGTAGACGTTTTCCTTGTCCTTAGGATCTGCCACTAACGTATGAGTATGAGAGCCGCGACACGTCTGAACGGCGGCTATCTGCTTCGGTTTGTGGATGTCGGAAATATCAAATATCCTGACGCCCCGAAAACGATCCTTGCTGGCTGCCGGCAGGCCGCCGCCCTGCCCATTGGTCGGCGGAGGAGGCGCGGGGAATCCCTGCTCCCCACAATCGAGGCGGCCGTTCTGCATCTCGACCGACATGAACATCAGGTTGCCAAATACCGATACGTCGCCTTGCCCGCCCGGACAGACCATCGACGTCAGTAGCTTCGCATTAGCCGGATCGGCAACGTCATAAATATTGATGCCGTAGAAATTCCCGACGAATACTCGATTGCCCTGAAACGCCAGGTCCGAATTCCCGAATGCCAGCCCGCCAAGCAACAGCCGCATTCCGACCGGGACCATTGCCGGATTGCCAATGCCTAGTGCTCCGAGGGCCGTGCCCATCTTCGGGCCCTCAGGATCCAAACCGAGTTGGAAGGCATCAGGTTTCTTTAACAATTGCAAATGTTTGATCCCGAACGCAGCCTCACCTGCGTCAAACAGACCGGGCGAGAGGTTGGCACGCGGATCGTTCGCGTCGGAACCTTTCATCCCGGCAGGCAGCGGCGGTGCTTTTTGCAGCGCAAACGGGTTGGTTTCCGGCGGCGCGGGAGTAGGTGATGGCGACTGGCCAACGGCGCTCGACACTATACCGAATGAAAGACAGAGGACGACGACAAGGCGAAGACTCGCGGTTCTGGTTAGATTCATGTTCTCTATTACGGTTTCTCACCGAGTAATGTTTGCATTCTCTTGATCTCGGCTCGCTGGCCGCTGTCAACATCGGTCGCGAAATTGAATATCTCAGCTTCCTGGCCTGCTCCGGCAGTACTGAAGAGGTCCTTGACCATCACCAGAGCCCCCTCGTGATGCTGGATCATGCCCGTCAAAAACAGTCGGTCAAACGATGCGCCTTTGGCGTTTCTTAACGCATCCATCTGCTTTGGCGTTAGCATTCCCGGCATCATCATCGGCTCGGCCTTCATCTTCATCCCGGCCATATGATGATGCTCATGTCCGCCTGCACCGCCTTTCGTCGGCAACGATGCTGGTTTTCCGCGAGCAGCAAGCCAACGCTCCATAAACGCGATCTCGTCAGCCTGCGAATGGCTAATACGCGCCCCGAGCAGCTTGAGTTCCTTGTTTGTCGTCCGCTCGTCTATAAGCGCCGTCATCTCTACGGCCTGGGCGTGGTGGTGGATCATACCCTGCATAAACTCTACGTCCATCGCCGCTACGGGTGCGAGTATCGCACGGGTTGTCGCAGGCAGGACCTTGGTCGGCTGGCCCGGGGCCCCGGGCTGAACGATAAGCGGAGCGGCCCCATTCTCTTGCGCCGCAGCCGAAAAGGCCAGAAATAGAATGACAATGGCTAATTGAGTGATTCGAGTCATAACATTCGCATCAAAAATGAACGAATTCCTTGAAGAGGTTCGCAAGGAATTTTACGCCCAACGACATCGTCCCGCTTCGGATGCCGTCCTTCCACGTATATCGGCTTGGATACCATACCTCGGCCGCGACCACATTTGAAGCGTACGTCCCGACCAACCGGGGAACGCCGATGGTCCGCCGGCCGTCCGGGCGACGGGCGGTAAATACAGAAACGAGAGCGTTCCCGACCTTGTTCCCCACTCCCTTATTCTTCGTCCGGTAGAATTTGCTGTCCAGCTTAAATGCCTCATCCAGGCCGTAACGGACGCTGCCGCTAATGGCACGCTTGCCAAAGTTCGATGCCAAGCGTTTACCGAAACCGTCCCAATGCGGGCCCCATTCTCGCGGGCTGTTGCGTGCGGTTCCCCAACCGGCCGAAGCCACCATTCGTGCCCACGCACCGGGGCCGATCAGCCCTTTTACGAATCGCGTTCGTCGCGTCTTGGCATCCGGCCTAACGTATTTCCCGACCTTGAGTGCATCGTCGTCCCCGGCAGACGCATCGCCAGCCGTCTTCACGACCGGCGCAGGCTTCGTTGTCTGGGCGGAAAAAGCTCCGACGAACATAACCAAGCAAAAAAACATCAGAACAAGAGTTCTCATAGCTAGTAGCGTGCCCCTATAGCAATGGCTTGAGGGCCTTATAGATATTATCGGTCATTATACGGGCCCCGGCAGGATTTGGATGAATGCCGTCGGCCTGGTTCAGTTCCTTTTTGAGCGCGACGCCATCAAGGAGGAACGGGAGGAACTTGATCTTGTGTTCGGCCGCGAGGTCGGGAAACACCATCGTAAACTCCCTTTGATACTCTGCTCCCATCGTCGGGGGAGCAAGCATTCCGCACAGCAGCACGCGAAGGTTCTTCGCCTTTGCCTTCCGGATGATCTGATCGAGGTTCTCCTTGATATCGGCAACCGGAACGCCTCGCAGGAGGTCATTTGCCCCTAGTTCAAGGATCAGTATTGTCGCATTGTCCTGATCGAAGACCCAATCGGCCCGTTCGAGGCCGCCGATCGTCGTATCGCCCGACACGCCGGCATTCACGACCTCATAGGCGTATCCATCCGCTCTCAGTTTCTCCTGCAGAAGATACGGATATGACTCTCTTTCGGTTAATCCAAATCCGGCGGTCAGGCTATCGCCGAGCGAAATGATCTTTGGCAATGTTGAACGCGGTTCCGGCTTAGTCGGCGTCCTGCTTACGGCATTTCTCGGTTGAGCTTCTGAGCAGGCGAACAGCGCCACCGCAAAGATCGTGGAACCAAGTATGGCAGCTATTCGAATAAGTGACAGCATCGCGACTGATTAGTTTACGCTAACAAAGGAGATTTTGATGCAGAAAGAGTGGAGTTTAGTGGCCGCGTTTTGGCAAGCTAGATACAGCGATAGTTTTCCCGAGATATGATCAGCCTTAACCAACTCACCAAGATCGTCCGTTCCGGCACTGAAGACCTGACGATCCTGTCGAATGTATCGCTCGATATTCCGGAAGGTCAGTTCGTCGCCGTTACGGGTGCCTCGGGCAGCGGCAAATCGACGCTGCTTGGGCTGATCGCGGGGCTTGACGCTCCGACATCGGGCCGCATCCGGGTAGATGACGACGATATTACCTCGCTCGGCGAGGACGCGCTTGCCGCGATCCGCGCGCGCAAGATCGGCTTTGTCTTCCAGTCTTTCCATCTGATCCCGAGCCTGACCGCATTTGAGAATGTGATGATCCCGATGGAGATCCTCGGCCTGGACAACGTGAGCGACCGTGCCGCCCGGCTGCTGGCCGCGGTCGACCTTGCCAACCGCGGTCACCATTACCCGAATGAGCTTTCAGGCGGCGAGCAGCAGCGAGTCGCGATCGCGCGGGCCTTTGCGAACAGTCCGAAAATACTACTGGCCGATGAACCCACGGGCAACCTTGATTCAAAGAACGGTGAGCACGTATTCGAGCTAGTGGAGCAGCTTCACGCTCAACACAAGGTCACCCTTGTCCTTGTGACCCACGATACAGCACTCGCGGGCCGGGCCGAACGCCGCATCGCCCTGTCTGACGGGCGTGTCGTGGCGGACGAACTGAACTAGATGCGATTTATCCTGAATCTCACGCGACGCGAGATCCGCTCGGCCTGGCGGCGACTGTTGTTTTTCTTTCTCTGCATCGCCGTGGGCGTCGGTTCGGTCGTAGCCCTGCGCTCGATGATCCAGAATCTGAACAAGGTCGTTGGCAACGACGCTCGGGCGCTTATGACGGCCGACGTTGAGATAACCTCGACCAATGATTTCTCACCGTCAGAGATCGCTGCCATTGAGGCAGTCGTCAGCCGTTTCCCGACGATCGAAGCCCGGACCGAGGTGATGACGACGGCCGTAATGGCACGCCCGACAGATCCGTCGAATCTCGCACTTGAGTTCGTCGAACTAAAGGGTGTCACCTCGGGATTTCCTCTTCTCGGTGATTTCCGCCTTTCTGACGATTCTCCCTTCAGTATGGATCTTCTGGAGAACGATGGGGCTGTGATCGGACGAGTCCTTCTCGAGGAATTGAAGATCGGCGTGGGCGAAAAGCTGAAGATCGGTAATCGACAGTTCACCGTCCGCTCAACGTTCGAAGAGGAACCGGGCGGAACCAGTGGGTTTCGCCTGGGCCCTCGTGTTTTCGTTGATATCAAGGCCTTTGAGACCGCCGGCATCTCGCGAACGACAAGCCGCATCCGCCGCCGTATCCTGTATCGGACATCAGACGATCCAACCAAGCTGGTCACTGAGCTTCGCAACGCCCTGAAAGGCACGACCGTTCAGGCCAACTCATATCGCGAACAGCAGGAGAACATGAACGAGCAGTTCGAGCGAGCAGAGAATTACCTATCGCTCACGGGCCTGCTGATCCTCGTTTTGGGCGGCGTCGGCATATGGAATGTGTCGCGCGCATTTGTCGAGCAGAAACGCAAAACGATCGCCGTGCTCAAATGCCTCGGTGCGTCCGGAAATCGCGTGATCACCATCTATTTGCTGCAGATCTGGTTCCTGGGGCTGATCGGAAGCCTATTGGGCGTCGGGCTCGCTCAATGCGGCCTCCTGCTGGCTCAGTGGCGATTCAATGACGCACTGCCCGCAAAAATGAGCTATGCCGTAACCTTCGCGACCGCCTCGCACGGCGTCGCTCTCGGCTTGATGATCTCGATGCTCTTCGCCGCACTGCCGCTACTGCAGATCAGGCAGATCAAGCCGAGGATGCTCCTGCGCGACGACAATAACCTCAACCTCACGCACTTCGGCCTGTCAAAATGGCTTCTCGCCGGGAGCTTTCTGACAGGGCTGCTTGCTTTGGCGATCTGGCAGGCCGGCTCGATCCGCGTTGGCTTGTTTTTCCTGGCCGGGCTTGCCGTTACCGGCGGCGTTCTCTACCTTTCGGCAACGATCCTGACAGCGGTCCTTAAGCGAGTGGGGATCGTAGGCTCATTCCCGCTCCGGCAAGCCATCAATTCGCTCTATCGGCCGGGCAATCAGACGCGGGTTGTCCTCCTCGCAGTTGGCCTCGGCGTGTTAGTCGTCCTTACGGTGACGTTGATGCAGGAGAATCTCGTTCGCGAATTTGACCTGACCCGAAACAGCGGGCTTCCGAGTTTGATCTTTGTAGATGCCCAGCGAACTCAAGTAGCAGAGGTTGCCCGGATCATTGAGTCTTATACCGGAGAGGCGCCGGAACTGGTGCCGACCGTGCGTGCCCGGATCGCGGCGGTCAACGGCGTTCCGATCGATTATCAACAGACTGAGATCAGGCAGAACCAAGGCCAGATCGGGCGAGAATTTGCCCTCACGTACCGGCCCAACCTCGAGGAGAACGAATCGCTCGTCGCGGGCGACTGGTGGCGGCCCGACGAGGCCGCATCCGAGCCCGAGGTTTCTGTAGACGAGCGCATGGCAAAAACTCTGCAGGTGGCCCCCGGAGACACGATGACGTTCGATATTTCCGGCCGGGCGATCAATGCACAAGTGCGAAGCATCCGCAAGATCGACCTGAGGAACGCACGCTCGGCCTTTGTGTTCGTATTTCGTCCGGGCACATTGGACAAGGCACCCCAGAGCTTTGCGGCAACAGTTTTGAGCCACGTTCCTGCCACGGAACGGCAGCAGCTTCAGCGCAAGATCGTTGACAATTTTCCAAATGTTCAGGTGATCGATGTCGCTGACGTCCTGGCCGCGTTCAAGCGGGTGCTTAACAATTTCGCGATCGCGATCTCAGTTGTAGGAAGCTTTGTCCTGCTCGCCGGCGTTCTCATCCTGATCGGATCTGTCGCCCTCACTCGGTCGCAGCGGATATACGAGAACGCGATCCTAAAAACGCTCGGTGCGAGCCGATCTACTCTGACGATGATCCTTGTCTCTGAATACGCATCGCTCGGAGCGATCGCAGGCCTGATCGCGACCGGCTTTGCCTACGGCCTCGCTTTCGCGATCTCGCGCTACATGATGAACATTGATTGGGTGTTCGATCCGCTGATCGGGCTTCTGGGCGTTGCGGCCTCGACAGTGCTGGTCACCGTGGTTGGGACGGCCGCTAGTTTTGACGTTCTGTTTCGTAGGCCGCTCGCGACGCTCCGTTCGCAATGACCGCATTAACCGGGTTCGTCCTGCAGCACCAATCGAAGGCCTACCTGGCCGAGCAATGTCTCAAGGTAGGCTCCAAAGCGGTGAAGGATAGGAACAAGATCACTGCTCTGTCGAGCCGCGACCACCTCATCCGCAAACCTCTCGAACGTTTCCATATCCTTGTAAAAGAGGAATCTGACGGCAGATGCCATAAAACCGTGAAGCTCCGCCTGCATTGCCGATATCTCATCTTTCTTACTCCGCCGTTCGGCAGCCTGGACGGCTTCGAGAAGCGACGCTAGGCCCTTGCGAAGCTCAACTGAGTTATCGCGTTTTTCACAAAACTCGGGAAACAGTTCATAGATCTCGATCTGCGGGTCAAACTCGCGAGCGAGGGTGGTAAGCATTTGCTGAAAACCATCGTTCAGGAGTGAGTAAGCAGTTTCGATCCGCGCATAGATGGCCGTGCAAGCCCGCAGCGTCGGCAGGGCCACCAGTTCCTGCGAAAAGACTTTCTTTAGCTCGATCGTTGCGGTGTATGCGGCGGCGTCGAGTGACGCAAAGATATGGCTTTCGTCACCGGAAAGCCCCTTAAGGCGCCGGTCGATGCGTTCGGTCAGTTCAATTACCTGTTCGTTCACGCGGGCAAAGATCACAAGGGTCGGTTTCAGCGGTTCGTCAGCCCGGAGCATGCGTTCGACGACATTCAGCCACCGAAGGACCCTACCAAAGTCGGGCAGGAGCGATGCCACTTCGTCGAGGCCCGGAACTGAATGGCCTGAACTCGATGCGGCACGTCTGAGTATCGTCGGCAGAAAAAGCTCGCCTTCACGTTCCGCGTTAGCGATCACTGTATGAAAAGCCGGTTCTGCCCGCAACTTCTCGATAACCGTGGCCCGAACCGTATCTCTCGCGTTCACCCGTGCATTCCGGCAGGCGGCCGCGACCTGCATACATTCCTGCAAGATCACATACAGGCCGGACGGGTCATACAACTCGTTCGGCACGGGTTTACCCGCGGGCCTTCGGCTTAATATCCTGGCCGTGAGGAGTACACATCGTTCGAGAACCGAATGGACCAGTTCGATGGCTTTATCGTCAGTGTGAAGTCGGCTGACAGGATGACCCGAGCCGATCCTAAACTCCTTCGAAGACAGGAAGCTCTCTATGCCGGACAGCCAAACACCCAGATCAACAATGATCTCGGTTTCAACGCCCGGCTGCTCATGCACCGCACGGCCTTTCCGGCTCACCTCGCGCGTGGCAGGTCGAGCGCGGACGGCTAACGGTTCATCGAGGAGAAGAGAATCCAATACGTGTTTGCCTCACAAGATCAGGAATACGGACGAAGAGAGAGGGAAAGCCCGCTATATCATTTATATCGCGATTGGCCCGGCGGTGGCAATAGAAATCTGCTTGCCGTTTAGATACGAGTTGTCTATTCTGAGGCCAATATGGGCCCAATCGTAACGATCGGAACTCACAACCGCGGCAAGCTTTTGGAAATGTCTCACCTGCTGGGCGAACTACCTGTCGACATTCGCGGGCTAAGCGACGATATCATCGAGATCGACGAAACCGGCGAGACATTCGTCGAGAACGCCGCCATTAAGGCTGTGGGCTATGCCCGCCGCACCGCGACCTACGTGTTAGCAGACGACTCAGGCCTTGCGGTAGCCGCCCTTGACGGTAGGCCGGGAGTAAGCTCGGCGCGATACGCCGGCGTCCATACGCCATTCGCTGAAAAGATGGCGGCCCTGCTTCGCGAACTCGATACTGTGAACAGCAATGACCGGCGTGCAGAGTTTGTCTGTTCGCTCGCGTTCGCCTCACCCGAGGGCGAGATCCTTCACACGGTTGAAGGCGTATGCCCCGGATCGATAGCCACCGTCCCGAGCGGAAGCGGCGGTTTTGGATACGATCCGATCTTTATTCCCGACGGCTGCGAACGGACTTTCGCCGAACTCGAAGGGGCAGAAAAGGCCAAGATCAGCCATCGAGCACGCGCATGCGAAGAAATTATCCCGTTTTTACGGGATTTTTTCGCGAAATTGACTTGACGTGCACGTTTTTCGGGCTTAGAATGCGACACTTGGAACCCGTTTCCAGAGTGAAACACGGGGCGTAGCACAGCCTGGTAGTGCGCACGGTTTGGGACCGTGAGGCCGCAAGTTCGAATCTTGCCGCCCCGACCAGTCAGTTAAATGTTGGCTGGTAACTCTTTTCCCGCAGTTGTCGGAGCCCTTTCCGACTCGAAGATCACTAAGGAAGGTAAGATCACAAGACAAAAATACTGGAGGATATTCAACTATGGCTCGTATGACACAATCGGAAATCATCAGCCGTCTGGCAGATTCGTGCGGATGTAAGAAATCGGACGTCAAGGCAATGTTCGACGCTCTGGCATCTATGGCCGCCCGCGAGGTGCAGACTAATGGCGAATTCACTGTTCCCGGCTTTGGCAAGCTGAAAAAGACCCATCGCAAGGCTCGTGACGGACGCAATCCCGCAACCGGTGCCGTCATCCGTATCCCGGCTAAAACGACGGTGAAGTTCAGCATTGGCAAAGCGATGAAGGACGCGGTGGCGTAGCCTACAAGATAGTGTTTTGATCAGATGACCGACCGGCAGATGTTGTGTAATTCTGCCGGTCTTCTTTTGCCTGAAAAAAAAGTAGTGACAAACGTGGTTCCCTCTGATAACATTCAGTTACAGTTGAGATCGGGCCCGGGAGCGATGTTTTTTGCAGACTCTAGTAGGCTGAGGTCTTGACTTTTATGGCGTCCCGCGTTGGGGCGACTAAAACGAAGGAGAAGACACCAAAGTGGCAGCAGCTAGACCCATGACCTTGCAGGACAGAGTTCTGCAGATCGATCACATTCAGGCTCGACGGTTCTCTAAACTGACCGGCGATGCTGTGGAGATCGCGGCCGAGGGCATTATCAGGCACCTTAGGGCCTGTGCACGAATGGACGTGAATCCCGATGCGTCGGCAGTTAGAGAGATCATCGACGACGCCCTTAACGGCAGACGAGTTTTTGCCGAAACCTCAAACGACCTTTTGGCCGCCTGAAGCAGTACTTATTTTTTTCTAGTAATATCAGTTGACCGCCCGCGTGGCGGTCTTTTTTTTATTGCACACGCGGCGTCAGCCTGAAAACGACATATTTTCCGCAAGCTTCGCCCGCGTCGCCGCGGACGTACCACTTATCGATATTGTCAAAAAACACGTTCGCCTCGTTCGGGGCGACCAGATAGTCGAGCCGAACGGTCCCATTCCGTGTCGGATCGAATTCGCGCGCATACTTGTCGTAGTTCATGGCCTCCGCATCGATCTCACCATACGTAAGCGGCTTTGATTCCGAATTTAGCCTGTCAGTATGCCGTCCCCAGCCGAACAGCGCGATCATCGAGACGAAATCATTACCATGCTTCATTCCGTCGGCAAGCTGTCGCGGCCGCACACCCTGGTAATACAAGAGTTGGTAATACCGCTCCTTGTTCTCCTGCGTCGTGACGCCGGCAAAGACGTGTTGATGACGGGCCCACAAGACCGATTGCGGAGCGATCGTCGGCAGGTCATCGGCCTCGGCGATGCCCAGATGGAGTACCACCTTGCGGTGACGGCCGGGATCGTTCGCATCAAGCTCGGTTAGCCGCCGTGCTGCGGGTAATGCCTCGTCCCTGATGACATTGACGTCGTCGAGTATCCGCACCGTATAGTGACACTCGACAAATCCCCAACCTGCGGCAGCCAGCGCCATTACACCGACGGCCACATGGCCAACAACGCCCCTCGTCAACGCCGTCCGTCGCCAGATCAAGCCGCACGTCAAGACCAGAGCAAGGCCGGCGACATAGTTGCCTATAAACACCTGATAATGGATCGGCTGCAGCGATCGGCCGGTGATGATCTGCTGATTAAAGACGACGATCACGGCCAACGCGAGCGAGGCCGTAAACAGCACAGCGCGATCTCGTGTTTCAAGAAGCCCGGATAACAGGCCGCCCGCCAATACAATGAGGACCAATATCGCGATCAGTTCCGGAGGCCGCGTCAGATCGAGTGCCCGCGTGTTGACGACCATCTGAACGTCGTCCATCGTGTGCGAGCGTTTCGAGAGCAGGTACGCATAGGGCACCAACGCCGCGACGCATCCGACGGCGAGAAATATGAGAGTCCGAACGTCCTTCCAAACGCCCTCTGGCCGCACAACAAGCCAAATGATGCCGACACAACCAAGCCACGCAACGGCGGTCGTCCAGACGTAAAAGTAAGAAAAAACGGTGTAGGTAAAGGCAACGACGGACAATGAGATCGTGAGCCAGTCAGAACCACCTGCGATAGCGGGTGGTTGAACGCCACGAGAACTCAACTCGTCAGTTACACCACCCGCTACCGTAGGTGGTACTGACACCAACTTCCAAACCAACCCGGCCAAAATAAAGAACGCCGGGAAAGCCATCGCGGGCACGTACCGACGAAAGCCCGGGAAATACGGATATGCGTAGCTCGTATCCAGGATCTCGCCGATCGCACCTTCGCCTGCGAATATCGCTCCGCCGGCGAGCACCACGAGGCTGCCGCCCATGGCGAACCAGTCGTCATCGCTGATCTTCCTTATCAGCCAAAATATCGCCAACGCCGTCAGGAACGCCGCGACGGCGCCCGAAATGGTCATCGCCCACGTCACGGGCACGCCGAGCAGCCTGGCGGGCAGAGCTATCGAATACGGCGCGGCAAACTGTATCGAAAACAGCGATTCCGGCTGCGGCGAGTCCGCTGAATCGTCACGCCCCGTATAAGGGTCGTTTTTCCTCGGCCGCCCGTCGATCAGGGCCTTGAGATAAGCCGCGTATGCGACCTCATCGATGTCGTTATAGGCATAATGGCCGTTCCACTCCGCGCCGCGAAGATAGATCATCTTCATCTGCGGATACAGCGAAAACACAGCGAGAAACAACCCCGCAATGATGCCAAAACGCCAACGAATCTTCATAACGGACAAGTGAGAACGATGGAAAATACTCAGGCCATTCTCCATTCTCTATCCTCAATTGTCGATTGTCTATTGAAGCGTCTTACGAACCGACATTTGGATCAGTTCATCAACGATCGGATGCGGCGAGAGAAATGCGAACGCTCGGTACGGGGCGAGGAATACGATCTTTCGCCCAAACTCGGTATCGTTGCGAAGGTGTATCGTTACCCGACGGGGCTCCGATAAGATGAATTCCGTCACATTTTCGATCTCGCCAAGCGGGACGACGATCTCACTCTTGTAGTTCGAGACGTAGAGATTATCGTCGTCGACACGAACCTGTTTGATCGGCCAATGGAGCCATATGCCATAGGCTGCGACGAGAGCAATAAAGACCGACATTACAACTATGACGCCCGCGCCCGCGTTTCGCTCAGGGTATATGAAGATCAATACTCCGAGCACGATCCCGACCGGGACCGAAACCTTGAGCAGGAATGTCAGAAGGGACGAGATCCTTCGAGGCATGATCGGGAATCATACATCTGATCTACTGCCGAAACAAACGTCGAGGTGAACGTTCATCGTTTTCTTTGCTAGACTTGCTTTATGGGACTAAGAGACCAGATCATGGCCGATCTTACGGCAGCCATGAAGTCGCAGGATGCCGGTAAGCGTGACACGCTGCGAATGGTCAAAGCGGCGTTGATGAACAAACAGATCGACAAAGGCGGCGAGCTAACGGACGACGAAGTGACCAAAGCCCTGCAAACGCTCGTCAAGCAGCGGCGCGATTCGATCGAACAATATGAAAATGCCGGCCGCGCGGAGCTTGCCGAGAAAGAGGCTGCCGAGATCGCCGTGATCGAAGCTTATCTGCCGCAGGCTGCCACCGCTGACGAGATAGCCGCCGCGGTCGATGCCGCGGTCGCGGAAACCGGTGCCACGTCAATGAAAGACATGGGCAACGTGATGAAAACCGCCCTCGCCAAACTCGCCGGCAAGATCGCCGATGGCAAGGCTGTCAGCGAAGCGGTGAAAGCGAAACTCGGATAATGCACAATTCACAATGCAAAATGCACAATGAAGGAAGCCCCTTCATTGTGCATTGTGCGTTCTGCATTGTGCATTAACAACGCACTGTGCATTACCCAAAAATGTTTCTGACCTTGTCGATAAACGACTGATCTGAGAAATCCGCATCCTCGATCTCGGCAAGCTGTTCGAGCAGGGCCCGCTGTTCTTTTGTAAGCGATTTGGGCGTGACGAGTGTGACGGCGACAAACAGGTCACCGTGGCCGCGGCCGCCGAGGTTTGGCATGCCCTTGCCCTTCACGCGAAAGACCGTGCCGGTTTGCGTGCCCGCAGGGACCTTTAATTCCTCTTCGCCGTCGAGCGTGCGGACCTGAATATCGGCTCCCAACGCGGCCTGAGCGAATGTCACCGGAACCGCCGAGTAGAGGTCGGCACCCTGGCGTTCAAACTGTTCGTGTTCCTTGACGTGAAGGACAATAAACAAGTCGCCCGACGGGCCGCCGCCGACGCCCGCTTCGCCCTCGCCGGTGACACGCAGCCGGCTGCCGGTCTCGACGCCCGCAGGGATCTTGATCTCGATCGTTTTCTCTTTTTCGGTGCGGCCCTGGCCCGAGCATTTCGGGCACGGCGATTTGATGATCTGGCCCTTGCCGCGACAATTTGAGCAGGTGCGCATCACGCTGAAAAAGCCCTGCTGATAGCGCGTCTGCCCGCTGCCGCCGCAGGTCACGCAATTCTCAGCGTGCGTCCCTTTCTCGGCTCCTGAGCCTGAGCATTCGTCGCACGTTTCGAGTCGGGGAATGCGAAGCTTCTCGTCCTTGCCCGTTGCCGCTTCTTCGAGCGTGATCTCAAGGTCGTATCTCAGATCCGAGCCGCGCTGAACCGTCGTCCGACGCCCGCCGCGACCTCCGAAAACATCGCTGCCAAACCCGAACATCTCGAATATGTCCTCGATATTCGAAAATCCCGGATCAAACCCAAATCCACCTGCACCGGCGCCGACGCCCTGATGACCAAACCGGTCAAACGCCGCCCGCTTTTGCGGGTCAGACAGCACGGCATACGCCTCGGCCGCCTCTTTGAATTTCTCCTCAGCCGCGTGGTCGCCCGGATTCTTGTCCGGATGATACTGCACCGCCAACGCCCGATAAGCGCGCTTGATCTCAGCCTCACCCGCCGTCTTCGCTACCCCAAGAACCTCGTAATAATCCCGTTTGCTCATCTATCCCAAAATCTCAAAGACGCCAGACGATGCGAGATCGAACTGACGCAAAATACATTTTGCAATATCACCGGAAAATCCTCAAGTATTTAGATGCGCGAAGAGATCGTCGCTACACGTATTCCGGTATTCACGAAACACTGCCCTTTTGTGCTACATTTCCCGTGTCCGTGCGTGTTGTCTGAACCAGATCCTTCCAATTGTGAGAAGTGACCCGTAGCGGCCGCACGGACTTGCCCAATGAACACTCTCTACTACGGCGACAATTTAAAGATATTGCGGGAACACATCAAGGATGCTGAGTACAGGTTTGATGAAACTGCGGCTCAGAGACAACTTTGGGCTGGTCCCGCTCGGAGAGAAAAAGGCAGCTTTGCCAAAGTCCCTGAAGGGGACAGAGAGAATAGCCCAGGGTAAGGCCGAAGGCCGCGACCCTGGGAACGGATCACACACAGGTGCCGACCCTGAAGGGGTCGAACGATCGGTAACGGAAGATGTTGCTCCCCTTCAGGGAGCGGAGGTTGGGTTGGACGCTTCCCCGGGGTTGCACCCCGGGCTATTATCTGTGTCACCTTCGGCGACAGGAGGAACATACCGGGTCATCGGCGAGCCTGAGGACCTGGACAGCGCGAAGCAATTGGCCCAAGACGATCGTTACGGCTTTCAGTGGTGGATATTGCCGCTGATAGGAGCGAGAAGCTTAGGCGCATCTGACGGCAGCGAGGTCGGCAAGAAAGGCGCCGACGCGGGCATCGACGGGCTGATGGTCTTTACGGATGATAATTCGGGTAAAGCAAAGAAAGTCATCGTCTCGGTCAAAAGCGGCCATGTCAACGTCGCCCAGATCCGCGACCTCGCCCATGTTGTGGCGCGCGAAAATGCCGCAATCGGCGTATTCGTCACCCTGGAACCACCTACAAGACCAATGGTTCAGGAGGCAGTCACCGCCGGTTTCTATCATTCCGAATACTGGCACCGAGATTACCCGAAGATCCAGATCCTGACCGTAGAACAGATACTGTCCAGCAAAGGCGTTGCCTACCCCGGAAACATGGGGAACGTCAATACGTTCAAACGAGCGGAGAAGATAGGTAAGGAGCCGGACGATCAATGGCCGTTGGGATTTGACTAGTGAGATATGGCGTGACAACAGTCGCCGAAGAAAACAAAAGCGAAGTTTTTGAACTTACGCCGGATAATACCAAGCCAATCGAATGGCCGCGGCTAATGACCGAGGCGGAACGAGCAAGGAAGCTGCGAAATGAAGGCCGCAGGCGGTGGCGCGAGTACACCCGCGAGCACAGGGCCATGGTCGTGGCGATTTTTTCCTGCGAGGGCGGCGGTACCACGGTATATCGATTTCAGACGACGGACGGAACGTGGAGATTCTTTGAGAGTGGCACCTTCATGGGCGTCGAGGGCGAGATCGACGATGCGGAATGGACGTCAGAGGCGGGGGATTCCTTGTCCGAGGTGCTCAACGCCTGCAGTTTTCGAGATTGGTGGTGGGGAATGAATGTCAGCGACCTCGAGCCGCAGTTTCGGGGTGAACTCATCGAATGGGCCAGGAATGCCCCGCGGCCGCAGGCGTCACCTTTCTTCGACCACGCACCGCCCCCACCGCCATCGCCTGAGTTTTGGGTAGACGGCGGGCCGTTTGCGAAGCTCTTCAGGAAACAGGAAAGTTCTTGACTTTAATGCATAAATTCAAACACATCGTCGGTCGCGCCCGATTCTTCACCCGATTCGATGGTAAACTCGGATAGATGCCGGCAAGGGTTTACATCGAGACCACGATCCCAAGCTATCTCACATCGAGGCCGAGCCGCGATGTTATTACGCTTGGGCATCAGCAGATCACGCGCGAATGGTGGGAGCGGGACAGGGAGAGCTTCGAACTCTATATCTCGCAGTTTGTCCTGGACGAATGCGCGGACGGCGATCCTGTCATGGCAAAGGACCGCCTGAAGCTGGTGCAAGGTTTGGCGGTCCTCGAAATCTCAGATGGGGCGGTGGAACTTTCCAAACGACTTGTTGATCGCGGTCCGCTTCCCGCAAAGGCCGACAAGGATGCGCTTCACATCGCTGTTGCGGCGGCTAATGCGATGGATTATCTGTTAACATGGAACATGAAGCATATCGCCAACGCTTTTATGAAGCGGGCGATAGACCAGAAGTGTCGTGATGCGGGTTTTGAGCCGCCCGTGATCTGTACTCCCGAACAGTTGTTAGGCGAGGATTTTTATGTCGAAGGATGAAATAGTTGAAGAAGTGCGGCGTATCCGGGATGCGCAGGCGGCTAAGTTCAATTACGACATTGACGCCATCGTCGCCGATGCACGCAAACGCCAGGCCGAATCAGGACGCAAGACCGTTTCGTTTCCACCCCGCAAGCCCAAGGCCCGCCGCGCCGGAAAGCCTTTGATCGAGAAGGCTTAGACTTGCCGCCAACGTCGTTTCGCCGAGCGATCGTTACCTGTTTTGAAGCACGACCGCAGAAAGAAAGCTATTGACTTTAATGCATATATGTGCTATCTTTGCAACATCTGATCTTTGATAACTTCCTTCCCGGTCGAAAACGGTAATTTTTTTTCAAAAGTGGTGGGACACGGCTGAAAAACAAGCGTAACTGCCGTATTTACAACACTTAAACTGTCCCACAGGCGTGTGGGACAGCAGCGGGACAGAGCCGGAATTTATTTTTTTCAAAACGGGCGAGACAGGGCTGGAAAAGAGTCGTAAATATCTGTATTCACAGCACTTAGGCTGTCCCACCAGGGTGTGGGACACCAGCGGGACAGTTCGAGGACTTTGACGGCCGTTTTAGGCCATTGCAAGCATTGCGGCGGTGATGCGGTTGGCGGCGGCTTCGACTTTGTCGAGCTGCACCTTAATCTCGTCGATGCTGGTGGTCGCGAGTGCGTCTTCGGCTTCGTTGAGGATGCCGTTGATGGATTGCTGTTCCTCTAGCTCGAACGAGCGGCCGACCTCGGCCATCGCACGGCGGGCATTCTTGATGAGCGTGTCGAGCTTGTTCTTTTCGACGATCAGTTCCTTTTCGTCGCGGTCGCGTTCGATCGATGTCTCGGCCTCGATGATGAGCTTTTCGATCTCGTCGGGCGAGAGGCCGCTCGAAGGCGTGATCTGCATCGCCTGTTCGAGGCCGGTCATCTTGTCCTTGGCCGAAACGCTGACGATGCCGTTGGCGTCGATCTCGAACGAAACGTCGATCTGCGGCACACCGCGAGGGCTGGGCGGAATGCCGACCAGCTCGAATTTCGCGAGGCTGCGATTTGCGCTTGAGATCTCGCGTTCGCCCTGCAGGATGTGGATCTCGACCGACTGCTGATTATCGACGACGGTAGTGAACGTCATCGTGTTCTTGAGCGGGATCGTCGAGTTGCGCGAGATGAGCTTTACGAACAAGCCGCCGCGCGTTTCGAGGCCAAGTGACAGCGGCAGCACATCGAGCAGGACGATGTCCTTGACGTCGCCGGTCAGCACGCCGCCCTGAATGGCAGCACCCATCGCGACGACCTCGTCGGGATTGATCTCTGAGGAGGGCTCCTTGCCAAAGACCTCGGTCACCGTGCTCGTAATGATCGGCGAGCGCGTCTGGCCGCCGACGAGGATGACCTTGTCAATGTCGCTGGGCTGGAGCTTGGCGTCCCAAAGGGCTTTCTGGCACGGCTCGACCGACGATTCCACGAGGTCGCGGACAAGCTCCTCGAACTTGTCGCGGCTGAGCGTCATGTTGATGTGCTTAGGCCCGGAGGCGTCGGCGGCAATGAACGGCAGGCTGACGTTCGTCTCGGCCACACTCGAAAGCTCGCACTTGGCGCGCTCGGCTGCCTCCTTGAGACGCTGCAGGGCGAGTCGATCGCCCTTGAGGTCGATACCGTTCTCTTTCTTGAACTCTTCGACCAGCCATTCGATGATCCGCTGGTCGAAATCCTCGCCTCCGAGAAAGGTGTTGCCGGATGTTGAGAGCACCTCGAAAACGCCATCGTTGATCTCAAGGATCGAGATATCGAACGTGCCGCCGCCGAGGTCATAAACGGCGACCTTCTCGGTCTTTGACTTGCCAAAACCGTAAGCAAGGGCCGCGGCTGTCGGCTCATTGATGATGCGTTCGACCTCGAGCCCGGCGATCTTTCCGGCATCGCGCGTGGCCTGACGCTGCATGTCGTCAAAGTAGGCGGGAACCGTAATGATCGCCTCGGTGATCTTGTCGCCAAGAAACTCTTCGGCCGCTAACTTGAGTCTCTGCAAGACGATAGCCGAGATCTCAGGCGGGCTGTAGATACGGTCGAATACGCGGATGTGGGCGTCGCCATTCGGCGCTTTTGTGATCTCGAACGGAACGGTCTCGCGCATCTTTTCGACCTCGGGCGAGTCGAATTTGCGGCCTATCAGGCGCTTTACGGCGTATAGCGTGTTAGCAGCGTTGGTCACGGCCTGACGCTTGGCGATCTGCCCGACGAGGCGTTCGTCTTTGTCCGTAAAACCGACCACTGACGGCGTCGTGCGGCCGCCCTCTTTGTTCGAGATGATCTGCACCGTGCCGCCCTCAAGGACCGAGACGCAGCAGTTTGTCGTGCCGAGATCAATACCGATTACTTTCCCCATAGCGTTGTGTGTTCCTTGTGTTATTTGGGAGCGAGAGACTTATTCTCCGGCCGGAGCCAGGATGTCAATATCGAGATCGTCCGGGACCTGCGTTTCGGCTTCGGCGTCCGGCTTCCTTGCCGGAGCGGATGACGTTGTCACCTTGACCATCGAATGGCGGATGACGCGATTGCCGATGCGATAGCCGCGAAGCATCTCTTCGAGGATCGTATTCGGCGGCATATCGTCGCGGGTCTCGGCCGCTACGGCCTCGTGAAGATTGGGATCGAACGTTTCGCCAACGGTCTTGATCGGCTCGACGCCCATGCCGGCAAACATCTCACGCACTTGTTTGTTTACCAGGATGATGCCGTCGTAAAACTGCTGAAAATCATCACTTTTCTTGCCGTCAAGCTTCTCCGCCGATTCGAGAGCTCGGTCGAGGTTGTCGATGGCCGGCAGGAGTTTTTCGGTGACGACGGCGATCTGGTCGATGTGTCCGCCACGGCGTTCGCGGTCCATCCGATACTTGTAGTTCTGAAAGTCCTTTAGGCGCTGGTCGCTCTTGTCCTGAATGTCCTTTCGCTCATTCTTGAGCTCGACGACCTTTTCCTGGAGCGAGTTGACCTCACACTGAAGCTCGTAAACGCGCGTCTTCAGCCCCGCCTGCTGCGGCGATGGGGCCTCGTCGGCCGCCACCGGCGCGGAACTGCTTTTCAACTCCTCCTGGACGACGTCCGGCAGGCCCTGAACTTCAAGATCCGAGTCCTCGATCTCGATCTGAAGATCGGCCGTAATGTGCAGGTCTTTCTCTTTTTCTTCAAGCTCCCGAATGAAATCGTCAACCGACGGGCTGGAATCCATATCCAACTCGTCGAGAGTTTCTTCGGGCTTTGGGATCTGATGGTTTTTCATTTGCGGGCGGAGGCGGGAGAGGTTCAACCGCGAGAATTAGTTTCGTGAGGAGTCGGAGGACATCATTCTTTCAAGAGTTCGGGCGACATAGCTGACTATCGAGATCATCCGGCCGTATTCGATCCGCGTCGGGCCAAGCACCGTGAGAGTGCCGACCGCCGAGCCATTGCCGATGCGGTAGGGGGCCGAAACGAGTGAACAATGCTGCATCGAGGTGTTGCGATTCTCGGTTCCGATGACGACCTGAACGTCGCCCTTGGCCGCGGAATCGCGTTCGATACATTCATTGAGTATCTGCATCAGCCGCGAGCGTTCACCGATCGTGTGAAGCAGTTCGCGGAGGCGTTCGAGGTCGGCAAAGTCACCCTTCGACAGAATGTTTGACGTGCCGTCCACAAAGACCTCGCCGGCAGCATCATCCTCGATCGTCTCCGAGCACAGGATCACCGCCGTCTGAAGCAGGTTGTCAAACAATGCCTTTTCCTCGTGCATGAGACGCATGATCTCAGCTCGTATCTCGGCAAGGCTTTTTCCGGCAAACTCCGCGTTCAGGTAGTTCGCGGTGCGTTCGAGTTCTTCGCGGGCAAAGGCCACGTTCAGCCGGATTATCTTGTTGTGAACGATATTCGGCGGCGAGACCAACACGACAAGAACACGATTGTCGGAAAGGTTGACAAACTCGATGTGCTGCAGGCGATCACTCGCCAAACTAGGCGATACCACGATGCCCACATTATTAGAAAGAGCAGAAAGCAAGTGAGAGGTACGTTCCAACAGCCGGTCGGGCGTATCGCCCATATCGAGGGCATTCAGCCCGAATTCCTCGCCTATGCGATGGAGGTCATCGTTAGAAATGCTCAGGACGCCCAGCAGATTGTCAACGTAGAACCGATAGCCCGTATCCGTGGGAACGCGCCCTGCCGAGGTGTGAGGCTGTTCGACCAGCCCGAGCTCCTCAAGCTCACCCATCACGTTGCGGATGGTCGCCGAACTCATCCCAGACTGGCGGGCGAATCTTTCGGCGAGCACCTTTGAACCGACCGGTTCACCGGTGACGAAGTGTTCGTTGATAATGGCTGTCAGAATGATCTGTCCGCGACTGTCGAGGTGCCTGATCGGCTCCTCATTGCCTGGGTTGCCGTCGCGGGCGAGGTTCTGATTTCGGTGGGTTTGATGCATAGGCCTTTTGGGGCGTATGCTGTTCCCATATAAAGGGATAGCATTTAGCCGGCCAGAGTGTCAACAAAAATGTTTAATCCCAGCTACATTCGTTTAGCAAAAAATAGGGCCCATACGTCCTATATGACCTATTGGTCCTATTGTGATCGATCAACTCATTGCCCTTTACGAGGAAGCATACCGCTTTTACGACCCAAAACGGGCCGTGCCGCCGGTCCACGTTTCATTTTACCCGTATATCGGCATAAATCATACGATCAGGCTGCGAGACGGCGAGGTTTTCGTCCGGATCGGAACGGTTTGCAGTGATATGCCACTGCCATGTCACAGAGGCCTCGCGTATGTACTGGTCGGCAAGCTGCTGAGAAAGCGCATTCCCGCCGGGGCACGTGAGGTTTACTCTGCATATAGCAAGTCCGACGCCTTGCGCGAACGCGCCGCCGCGAGCAAACGCTCGCGCGGCCGCAAGGTCGTAACCAGTTCAAAAGGCTCCGTTTACGATCTCGACGAGATATTTGATGCCGTCAATCAGCAGTATTTCGCCGGCTCGATTCCACGTCCTGCCCTGACATGGTCCGCACGCAAAACCTATCGCATTCTAGGCCACCACGATGCCACCCACGGCCACGTCGCCATCAGCCGCTCGCTCGACTCCACCAGCGTGCCGCGATATATCGTCGAATACGTCGTATTCCACGAAATGCTCCACATCGCCCATCCGACCAAACACATCAACGGCCGCCGCTACAATCACACGCCTGCGTTCCGGCGGGACGAACGCAAATTCGCCCAGTACGATGCGGCTGAGAAGTGGATCGAGCAGAATGTACGAAACCTAAAGAAAGCAGCAAAACGCAAGTAACGGCCGAACATGTCAGTCTTGGTTAAGGTGAGCGATAAGCCAGCCGATAAATCCGATGTCCGTGACAATGCGGCGTTCGGCGGTTGTTGTGGTGAAGCGGTCTTCGCGGCGGTGGAGGGTGTTTGACGCGGAAGCTGCTTCGGACTTGGAGCTTGAAAGCACATCGACGACATCTTCTGTAGCCGTGCTTTCAATACTTTCGAATAGAAGATCGATCGTTTCTGTCCAAAGTTCGTCAGGATCGGGCGCCCCCCCAGTCGGAAGAGACGCTACGAATCGGTCCGTAATGCCTTCATCCGACCGTCTTGAATCCCAGCGGATCTCTGCGACCGAACCCCGGATAAGGTTCGCAAACGACTCGGCGACAGCGGGGCGAGCCTCGTAGGACAGTTCGCTCACCGTAGCCAATGTCACGCTAACGAGCGATGCAATATTTGCGACGCCATCCGTCGAAACATAGCCGCGGGCGATTGTGCCGGGTTCGGTTGGCTCGACCTTGCCCGTCTTGAGGATGCTGTCGGCTTCGCCGCGTTTGACGGCGAGGCATTTGTCGATGGCGGTTTCGTCATTGCCGAAATAGATGATGCCGTCGATGACGAGAGCGTGGGCGAGGCGGCCGTCGGTGGCGGCCCAGGTGATGTATGTGCCGCCGGTTTGCTGCGACTTTTGGCTGCGGCCCATCTTTGCGTCGCCTCCGAGCATTTCCTGCACAAAGGTGTCGAGACGCGTCTCGGCAAACTTGACGGCCTTATAATCCCACGCGTGCGTGTCGGCGACCGCCACGAATCGTGGCCGCACTTTGCCGATGCTCTGCTCGTCGTTGACCTTTTCTTCGCTGGTCTCAAAGCCGGTGACGGCCACGGCGACTTGAACGCCCTTCAGGGCCGAAAAGTCGGGCTTGCTCTTCGCCACCTCGGTAAACGGCTTGCTGTCGACGATCGGCTGCAGTGCGGAGGCGAGGTCGTTGGTTTCGAGATAAACTAGCGTCTCCGCCGGCACGAGCGTGCGCATATCGGTGGGCTTGGTGGAGCAGGCAGAAAGGAGGCTTAACCACAGATAAACACAGATAGACACAGATAGAACGATGCAAAGACGACGCCATCTCGGAAATCTCTGCTGGCAACTGTGTTTATCTGTGTTCACCTGTGGTTCCATTTCTTCTGTGCTAACATCATCCGCGTATGACCAAGGTATTCAACACCGACATTTTACAGGGCAAAGTTGCGTTCGTCACAGGCGGCGGGACGGGCATTACGGGCGGCGTGGCGAGGGCTTTTGCCGAGCATGGTGCAAAGCTCGCGATCACGAGCCGTAAAGAGGAGAATCTTGCGGCGATGAAAGAGGGGGTGGAGGCGTTTGGCGGCGAGTGTTTTACAGTCGCGGCGGACGTGCGCGAATATGAGGCCGTCGAGCGGGCAATTGCCGCGACCATCGAGCATTACGGCAAGATCGACATCGTCGTGAACGGCGCCGCGGGCAATTTTCTATGTGCGGCGGACCAGCTTTCCGCAAACGGCTTTGGCACCGTCGTCGATATCGACACCAAGGGCACGTTCAACGTCTCGCGGGCCGCATTCGAGGCATTAAAAGAGTCGAGGGGCCAGATCATCAATATCTCAGCGACGCTGCATTACCTCGCGACGCCGATGCAGATACACGTCTCCGCCGCTAAGGCAGGCGTCGATGCGATCACCCGGAATCTCTCGGTCGAATGGGGCCGCCACGGAGTGCGCGTCAACGGCATCGCCCCCGGCCCGATCGAGGACACCGAAGGTATGAAACGCCTGCTAATGCCGGAATTGAAAGAGAAGCTAATGCGAAAAATCCCGATCGGCCGCTTTGGCCGCATCGTTGATATCGAGAACGCCGCCCTCTTCCTTGCCTCTGACGCCGCGAGCTACGTCAACGGCGTAACACTCGTCGTTGACGGCGGCTCGTGGCTACGGGGGACAAGTTTGACCTAAGTCGCTGACGCGACGGATCGTCATGCGCTTCCAACCGTGAGTTGAAACCCATGGCTATAATCAGTCATCGCTACGCGATGTTAAGCCGGATGCTGCTCATCATCGACAATTATGATTCGTTCACCTATAACCTCGTGCAATATCTCGGCGAGCTTGGGGCCGAAATGCGGGTTGTGATGAATGATGAGGTGACGGCCGATGAGGTCCAAACCTCGATCAAACCAACGCGCATATTGATCTCGCCGGGCCCGGGAACGCCCGATACGGCGGGCATTTCGCTCGGCGTGATCGAGAGGTTTGCCGAACGGCTGCCGATCCTTGGCGTTTGTCTCGGCCACCAGGCGATTGGGCAGTATTTCGGCGGCAAGGTCATTCGTGCTCCGGTGCCGGTGCATGGAAAGCCGACGGCAATACGGCATGACGGACGGACGATATTTTGCGAAGTTCCGAATGGATTTGAGGCAGGGCGATATCATTCGCTGATCGTCGACCGAAACGATTGGCCCGACGAACTGGAAGTCTCGGCGACCTCGCCCGACGGGCTCGTTATGGGATTGCGGCATAAGACACTGCCGATCGAGGGCCTGCAATTCCATCCGGAATCGATCCTGACCGAGCACGGGAGAAAGTTATTGCAAAACTTCCTCGCTCTCTGACATAGTAAAAAAGGCGTCTCTCCCGCGTCCTCACGTCGTTCTGTGCCCTGATATGTCCGCTTCCCGCTCAGATTGGCTTAAGTCTGCTCCGCTTGCCGCGACCAACGCAAAGGCGGACACGCCGCTATTTCCTTACTTGGCCAAACTGGTCCGAGGTGAGGACCTGTCGGTAAACGACGCGGCAGGCCTCTTTTCGGCTATGACCAGCGGTCAATGCGGCTCGAACCAGATCGCCGCCGCACTGACGGCCCTCACAGCGAAAGGCGAGACGCACGAGGAACTCGTGGGCATGGCGAGCGTGATGCGCTCACTTGCTGTAAAGATCCGCGGCCCGAAAGGCGCCGTCGATATCGCAGGCACCGGCTCATCGCCGGCGAGGACGTTTAGCGTATCGACCGCAGCGGCATTCGTTGCCGCAGGAGCCGGCCTTGTCGTCGCGAAGCAGAGCAACCGAGGCATCACAAGCAAGGCCGGCAGCACGGACGTGCTCACCGAACTTGGCGTCAAGATGACTGGCGAGGCTGAGGTCGCCCAGACGAGCCTGAGCGGGGCCGGGCTTTGCTTTATGTTCGCACCGAAGTTCTATCCCGCATTGCGACGCCTCGCCGACGTACGGAGCGCTCTCGGCATCCGAACCTGCCTAAATATTCTCGGCCTGATGGCAAATCCCGCGGGCGCCAATCGTCAGCTTCTCGGCGTCTGGCACCAGTCGCTGATCGAACCGATGACACGCGCTCTGTCGATGCTCAAAAGCGAAATGGCGTGGGTCGTTCACGGCCACGACGGCCTCGATGAAGTAACGCTCACGGGTAAAACATTCGTCGGGGCGGTCAAGGGCGGCGAGGTCTGCGCATATGCCATTGCGCCCGCCGATTTTGGCCTCAAGCCCGGCAAGATCGATCATCTCAAGGTGGCCAACGCGAAAGAAAATGCTACTGTCATCCGCGAGGTGCTCGCGGGAAAACGCCGCGACGAGGCGCGTTCGCTGATCGTCCTGAACGCCGCGGCAGCTTTGGTTGTCGGCGGGCTTGCTCCGGATCCAATGCATGCCGCCCGGCTCGCCGAACGCTCGATCGACAGCGGGATGGCACAGAACAAGCTCGACAGGCTCATTCAGGCAACGAATAAGCGGTAATTGATTGTTAATTATTACTAATCAATAATTAACGGCAGTGCTATCGCTGCTCGGGCATATCTACGGATGGATCGTTGACCTTCGAAACCGCCTTTATGGCAAGCGGCTTCTCGATACCTTCGATCTCGGCGCACGCACGATCAGCATTGGCAACATCACGACCGGCGGGACGGGCAAGACGCCGTTAGTCGCGTATGTCGCCGGTATTCTCGCGGATCGTGGCGAGAAAGTCTGCATCCTGACACGCGGTTACGGGCGACGAGATCCGACGAAGCGCGTTCTTGTTTGCGACGGCGAAACGGTGCTCGTCGATGTGGCCACTGGCGGCGACGAACCGCTTGAGCTTGCACAAAAACTCTTATACAAGAATGTTATCGTCGTCGCCGACGCCGACCGCGTATCGGCAGCCGAATGGGCAAACCGCAAGTTCGGTGTAACGGCATTTGTGCTTGACGACGGATTCCAGCATCGCCGCGCAAAACGCGATGTCGATGTCGTCTGCATCGACGCGACCGATCCGTTCGGTGGCGGAAAGATTTTACCCGTGGGGCACCTGCGAGAACGATTATCGAGTCTCAGCCGCGCGGACGCGATCGTCATCACCCGGAGCGACCTCACGAAAGATATTTCAGATCTAAAATTTCAAATTTCAAATTATGCCCCGCGCTCAGCAGCCTTTGAATCCCGGACAATAGTGACAGGCTACACCGATCTAAACGGTGAATCGATCGAATCGCCAAATGACGCAGTCTTCGCTTTTTGTGGCCTTGGTAATCCAGAGAGTTTCTTTACGCAGCTTCGGCGTTCGGGCCTGGATGTTGCGGGCACGTCAGCGTTTGCCGATCACTATTGGTATTCGCAATCGGACATCGATGAGGTTGTTCTGGCTGCACGAAATGCCGGCGCAGCGGTACTGCTAACAACGACAAAAGACGCGGTCAAGCTCTTGGATCTCAAATTCGAGATACCGTGCCTCGTAGTCATGATCGAGGCAGCCGTAGAGGGTGCTGACGAATTTGCTTCGCTATTGTGACCGCCACGCTCTAGCGATCGTGTTCCTGCCTGTCCGCCGGAGGCTTGTCCTTTCCGCCCCAGTAGAATGCCCTTACAACGAGAACATAGACGAGGAGGCATATTCCAAGCAGCAGAAAGAAGAAGACGACAAGCCACGCGAGGGACGACATCTAGGCAGCCTCCTCCGGTGCGGCATCGGCTTCCTCGATGAGGTCCGTCATGATGCCTCGGCTGCCGCGATGTTCGACCACGTGGCGATAGATGACCGTTGCGACGGCAACGATAGGGATTGAGAGAAAGACGCCCGGAATGCCTGCAACCTGCTCCCCGGCGAGCACTGACAGGATGATTGCCAGCGGATGCAAATGGATGCCGCCCCTGACGATTCGCGGATACGTGACGTAATCGTGCGTAATTCGCAGCACGATCAGAAAGACGGCCGCGTAGAGGGCCTTCCACGGATCGTCCGACAGCGCGGCTGTCGATACGACGATAATGCCGATCGTAAGCGGGCCAAGAAGCGGAACGAACTCAAATATCCCGGCGAGAATACCGAGCAGCAGAGCGTATTTTAAGCCGAGCAGATAAAAGCCCAGCGTGCACACGGCCGCGATCAGAATGCACGAGATAAGCTGGGCACGCGTGTAGGCGGCGAGCGTTGTGTTCACGTCGGCCAGCACCAGTTCGGCACGTGCCCGCCATCGTCCCGCGGGAAAGAGCCGGAGGACGGCGAGTCGGAACTGGTTGACGTCCTTTAAGAAAAAAAACGCCAGCACCGGTATCAGGATGAACCACGGCAGATATGTGACAAGGGCGAGCACAAAGCCGCCAAGCGCCGTCGTAATGCCGCCGCCGACCTCGGTGATCTTTTCATTGATCTTCGTCTGAACCTCGTCGGGGATCCTCAGCCGTTCATATCGATGGGCAAACTCTTCGGCACTTCGGCGGAACGATTGGCCGTAGGCAGGCAGGTTTGACCCGAATTCCTTAGCCTGCTCGACAACGCGAGGAGCGATATTCGAGATCGCGATCCCAAGAACGGTGAAGACAAAAAGATACGCAAGAACGATGGCCAGCGAACGCGGCATTAGCCGCTCTCGGCCGCGTTCCTTGAATGGCCGCCGTATTATCCGCACGATCGGATCGATCAGATACGCAAAAAAGACCGACAGCACGATGATAAAGAAAAGGTACGTGAGAGCGCTGATGACCGTCTGCAGCCAGCCGGCCACAAAAAGCAGCAACAGCGTGATCAGCACCACGCGGACGATTGAGCGGATCGTCGGCGTTGCGGCATCGAGATAGACGCGGCGTGCGGTCTGCTGCCGTTCGCGCAGCCCGCGTTTAGACGGCTGCGGCTCAGGATCAGGCTCTTTTAGTCGAGGCATAAGCTCTACCTAATATACGCTACTTTGCGGCGTTCGCCGGAGCATTCGCCTCAGGGGGCAACAGCGGCGGCGAATAGTTCTCTACGGCAAATCGGTCAAACAGCACGAACATATTCTTTGGCGGTATCGCATAGTTTGAGCCTATCACGACGGCTCGATCGTCATCGGACGTTACGCGGCGGTTTGCATCGGCTGTCTGGAGCCTGACGATGCCGCGATCTTCGGCGTCGAATTTCAGGCCATCCTTGCGCCGCAGGACATAGATAAAAGTGAAGCCCGCCGTGTGCATCTCGTCTATGTCCCTTTCGATCGTCGTCTTTGCCGGTTCCACGTTAGCCTGCGCGGGCGTCTCGCGGCCTGACTTTAGCACGCTCTCGTTCGCCCCGCAGCCCGCACAAAAAATGCCAATGATACCAGTCGCGATAAGATGCTTGCGCATAGTTAGCAAATAGCGATACTTCTAGTTCTCCTCCTCAGGGTCTGTATTGACGGCCGGATCATTTGCCTCTTCGTGGTCAAGTATCTGCTTTTCTTCCTCGGTCTCAGGCGGTTCGTCCTTGGCCTCGTCCGGCGGCGATCCTTTTTCGGGCCGGATCCGGAAGAGCCGTGCGTCGGAGTCCTCATAGATCGTCTCGGCCCAGCCGCTGTCGAGCATCTTGGCGATCATGTCCGTGTTCTCTTTGGCGTCGGCGAAGACGTAATTCGCACCAAATTTCTCGCGTATCTGCGGTGCCGGATCGTCAACCTTCCCCTCGGTCAGGTCCTTGAGCAGTTTGTAGAGCTCCGGATTTTCCGTGTAGAGATAGTTTGGGTCGAGGCCGTAAACGTATCGGTGCTTTGTGTTGTAAAAGAACAGCTTCGGGAAATCGTCCCAAGTGCAGTTAAAGATGATCTCGCCCGGCGGTATGTTATCGGCGCCGGTTTCGTCCAGTCCCGTCGCCCACTGCATCGCCCGTTCGTATTTGTCGGCGGGCTCATTCGAGGTGATATTGTCGATCATTCCCGCCTCGTCAAAGCCCCAACGGTGCAGGCCGATGAGATTGTAAAACCAGAAAACGCAGAGCACAATGCCGATAACCCACGGAGCGGCCTGCTTGGCGGAATATATCCACGCCTCGCGTTCGGTCGTCTTTGGAGCATCGAGATATGGGTCGATCTCGCGGCGGAATTCCTCTGGCAACTCGATAGTTTTAGGTGTGGTGAAAGCATTCCACGCAAACGCCAAAAACAATATCGCGAAAGGCGGAAAGTACTCGGCAAACCGTTTTGAACGAAACTGCGCCGTAAACAGGATCGTCGTGAACATCAGGAAAAATGCGGCTTTCTCCGGCAGCTTGCTTCCACGCGGCACAAACAGTATGTAGCCAATCAGCATCGCAAGCATAGCGACCGGAAAATTCATCAGCAGTTCCATTCCCGAATACGGATACCACTCGCCGCCGACCGCGACCGCAAAGTCGCTTCCGACCTTGAATTTTGTCCAGAAATGTTCGGTGAAGAGATACAGGTTGTTTGGGAAATATGGATTGATTACGTTGCCGAGCACCATTCCGGCTCCCGTAAATGCCAGCGGCCGCCACTCGAAAACACGCTCGTTCCACGCGATGATGATCGTCCAGATGATCGCTGCGAACAGCAATAGCGGGAACAAACTGTATGTCCACACAAACGCAAACATCAGCGGCAGCAGCCATTTGTAATTCCGCTGGAACAGCAGATGGACGCCGAGCACCGTAATGATAATGGTCAGCGGCGGCGCCTTTGCCATGTTCATCCGGTAGTAGAATGCGTTCGAGCAGACGAGTATAGCCGCAAGCCAGATCAACTGGTGCTTGACGTCATAGCGATAGATCAGCCAATAGACGGAAAAGATCGCAAGCGTTGCGAATGTTACAGTCGCGACCTTAGCTGCGGTTACGGCCTCAAAGACCCATAGGAATGGTATCTGGAGCAAGTGAAAGAGGAAGTGGTGGTCCGCGTAATCCGCGGGATTCAGCACCGTCAGCGGCAGCCATTCAAATGTCGGCAGCCACTTGAACTGCCTGAAGTTTTCCCACAGCAGCGAGGACCATTTGATGTGATAATAGCCGTCCCAATCGCCGCAGCAGATCGCATCGGTGCGCGTCTGCAGGAACGTCATCACCATCAGGATCGCGAGAAACCCGAAGATCAGATAAATGACACGGACAGCCTGTTCCGTTTCGAGAAATTCGGCCCAGGTCTGTTTCTTCGGTGTTTGGGACGGCGATCCGTCTGCCGTTTCGATCACGTTTTCGTCCATCTTAGGCAAGTGGATAATTGACAGTTGATAATGGACAATGAAGACGAGAGATCACATTGTCGCTCGATGTCCATTGTCTATTGTCCATTGTCCATTGTCCATTCATGACGTATCCCAAAGGAAATCTCTTCATTCCCGCCTCGCACGGCCACCTCGAGGCGATACTAAAGGAGTCGCCGGGCGAGCGCCTCGGCGTCGGCCTCGTATGCCACCCGCATCCGCTGGGCGGCGGAACGATGCATAACAAGGTCGTGTTTCGCGTCGCCGCGGGCCTTGTCGATGCAGGACTGACAACGCTCAAATTCAATTTCCGCGGCGTCGGTGCATCGACAGGCGAGCACAGCGAGGTCGAGGGTGGAGTTGAGGACGTTCGTGATGCGTTGAATTATCTCTCCGGCGAGTATCCCGGTGAGGGCATCACCCTTGCCGGCTTCTCATTCGGCTCGCGGACGGGAATGGAAGTCGGCATGAGCGACGACCGCGTCAAGCGCCTTATCTCGATCGGCACGCCGGTCGAGAAGTATCTGGATTATGACTTTCTCGTCCGCGTTACGAAGCCGATCTTGTTCGTCCACGGCAATCAGGACGAGTTCTGCTCGGTTGCGAGCTTGCGGTCATTGACGGACCGCATACCGCACGCTGAGGTCGTTATTTTTGAGAACTGCGGCCACTTTTTTGACGAGCACCTGAACGACTTGCGGTCCGTTGTGAGTGAGTGGACGGCAAAGATTGTTAGCCGCAGATAAAAGAATGACGCCGATAAAGCCTGATTGGATCTATCCTCTTTTATCTGTGTCATCCGCTTCATCTGCGGCCAAGACTCTGTAGTATTCTCGAACCATATGCATACCGAAGTGAGAGACGCAGCTATTCGCCTAACCATGATGCCAAGGGATACTAATGCCCACGGCACTGTGTTTGGCGGCATTATTTTGAGTTATATCGACGTCGCAGGCGGCGTCGAGGCCGTGAGGCATACGCGGCATAACCGGTTTGTGACGGTCGCAATGAAGGAGGTTATCTTTCACGAGCCTGTATTTATCGGCGATCTGGTGAGCTTTTATGCGAAGACGATTCGGGTCGGCAATACGTCGATCACGATCCACGTCGATGTCGAGGCCGAGAGGTTTGGCACGCCGGGCGTGCTGGTCAAGGTCACGGAGGCCGAGGTAACCTTTGTGGCGATCGACGAGGCCCGCAACAAGGTCGCGATTGGCGCGAGATCGACCGAGTGATTAGAATAGAAGAAAGGAGATCATTTTTGATGCCAAATGTGACGGCCGAGACGGCCACGGGAACAGTTTCATTTGACGCGCCGGCGGGCAAGAAGCTCGTGCTGGCGATAGAGGACAGCGGGATCGATATTATGCACCGATGCGGCGGCAACGCACGCTGTACGACGTGCCGCGTCGAGGTCCTGTCAGACTTTGTCGGCGAGCGGACGGACGACGAACAGGCAATATTATCGACTAAAGACGGCATCAGCGACATTACTCGCCTGTCGTGCCAAATAAGGCTGAACGATGACATCCATGTGCGTGTCATCAACCAAGCAAGCATTGCGGGAATCGACGCGGGCACGCGGCCCGAAGATTAAGGGGTTTTGAGTTCAAGCTTTAGCTTGTGCCTTAGGTCAGTCGGAGCAAGCAAAAGCTTGAACTCAGAACAAGGAGACATTATGGGAACAAATACAACTTATACAGCAAAAACATTCGACCTCAGCGACCTAACCGGCATCTCGAACGAGACGCTGGCGATGCACTTCAAACTTTACGAGGGCTATGTCGCGAATACCAATACCTACAACCAGCGCATCGCCGATCTGATCGGTGCAGGTGAACTTGACGCCACGCAGGTCGCGGCTTACAGCGAACTCAAACGCCGATTCGGCTTTGAGTACAACGGCATGGTGCTGCACCAATACTACTTCGAGAATATGCACAAGCACGGCACGGGCGACCCATCGACCGGCGATGCGTTCATTAACGCGGCCGAGGCGAGCTATGGCAGCTACGATGTGTGGAAGGCCGATTTTGTCGCGACCGGCAAGATGCGCGGTGTCGGCTGGGCGGCCTGCTATCAGGACCCGTCGAATGGCGCGATCTCGAACCACTGGATCGACCTGCACGAGACCGGCAACGTCGCCGGCTTTACGCCGATCCTCATCATGGACGTGTGGGAGCACGCCTGGATCAAGGACTATGCCCCGGCCGACCGGCCGAAGTATATCGAGGCATTCTTCTCGAACATAAACTGGGACGTCGTAAACTCGCGGGTTGGGTAGATGGGCGTTAGAATTTAACAGGATGGACAGGATATGCAGGATTTGATTCATCCTGTTTATCCTGTACATCCTGTTCGAATATATGATCGAGGAAAAGGTATTAGTTCAGAAATTTCTCAACCGCAAGCAGCGTGAGCGGCTGCGCAAGCCTGATTGGCTCAAGATCAGGCTCGGCGACCCGCGTAATCAAAATGCTGTTCTCGACCTGATCTCGGGCCTCAATCTGCACACCGTTTGTCAGGAAGCGAAGTGCCCTAACATATTTGAATGCTGGACCGATAAGACCGCGACGTTCATGCTCGGCGGCGACACCTGCACGCGGCATTGCGGCTTTTGTGCTGTCAACAAGGGCAAGCCGATGGATCTCGACCCGCAGGAACCTGTGCATGTGGCGGAAGCGGTCAAGCACCTGAAACTCGAACATGCCGTGATCACATCGGTAAATCGCGACGACCTGGCGGACGGCGGCTCGATGCATTGGGCCGAGACGATCTTTCGCGTTCGCGAAATGAACCCGACGTGCAAGGTCGAGGTACTCATCCCGGATTTTAACGGTGACGAGGACGCATTGAATAATGTGTTGAGGGCGCGGCCCGACGTACTCAATCACAATACCGAGACCATCGCCCGCCTTTATCGCCGCGTGCGGCCCGATGCGATCTACGATCAATCAATGGAGCTGCTCTCGCGTGCCGCACACTGGCGCGACCGCTCGCAGCCATCGATGTTCACCAAGAGCGGTATAATGGCCGGCCTCGGTGAGGAATTTGACGAGGTGGTCGATCTGATGCGCGACCTGCGCAAGGTCTCATGCGACATTATGACCATCGGCCAATATCTGCAGCCATACGAGAAGCGTCTGCCGGTCGAGCGTTATGTCACGCCTGACGAATTCGCTGAATGGAAAAGGCTCGGTGAGGCCATGGGCTTCAAGCACGTCGAATCATCACCGCTGACGCGCAGTTCGTACCACGCACGGCAACAAACCGAAACCGGCGAGAACGCAAAAAGACCTAATTAAGGGATCTCGGCAGTGTCGATCTCGTCGGTCAGTTGGTCGGCAGTATCGTGAATACCACCGAGGTCGATGTACTCGATCTGGACGCCTTCGTCATCAGGCTCGGGCAGGCCGTCGCCGGTGAATCTGACCAGGACGACGGTGATGTTGTCTTCGCCGCCGTTCTCGTTCGCGATCTTGACGAGTTCGGCACACGCATTCTGAAGCTCACCGATGTTGTCGACGACGATCTGCTGCATCTCACCGGCGGCCACCTTGTTTGAAAGTCCGTCGCTACAAAGCAGGAATACGTCATCGCGACACGGCTGGACCCGAGCAGAAACGGGATATATCTCATTCTGAGCGCCGAGGGCCTGGAGAATGACATTCTTGAGCGTATGCGTCTCCGCCTCTTCGGCAGATATCTGCTGTGCGTCGATAAGCTGCTGGACGAGCGACTGGTCCTTTGTGACCTGATAGATCACCCCATTACGAACCAGATATGCGCGGCTGTCGCCGACCTGAATGATGTCAGCGGCATTCGGCGTCACGCCGAGGCCTGTGAAGGTCGCGCCCATCCCCTGATACTGCGGATCGCGCCCCTGCTGGTGAATCAGATAATTTGCAAAAACCGTTGCGTCGTAGAGCTTGTTGATCAGGTAATGGTCCTGGTTCTCAGCGGTTGGAGGCTCGTCGTCATTCGCTCCCAGCAGCTTTTCGCTTACGGTCTCGACCGCCATCGTGCTGGCTACTTCGCCGGCGAGGGCACCGCCCATTCCGTCCGAAACGGCCATGACCGCACCGGCGTCACCTATATCAAAACTCTGACTCTCAACGACGAATTCGCCGTCAGGCTGGTCGCTCGTCCAAGCCTTGGACTTTGCGACGTTCAACAGCAGATAATTGTCCTCATTGCCTTTTCGGACGCGGCCGATATGCGATGTGGCGTGGATCTCGACAGTGAACATATCTAAGCAATAATGGGCACGGAACGGCGAGATCCGGGCAAAGATAAGTTACCACGAATTCCGAAAAACTCGGAACTCGAAACTTAAGACAGGGCCTGATCCAGGTCCTCGATTATGTCCTCCACGTCTTCGATACCGACGGATATCCGCACAAGGCCATCGGTGATCCCAAGTTTATCACGAGTTTCGGCGGGCACGGACGCATGCGTCATCGATGCCGGATGCGAGATCAGGCTCTCAACTCCGCCGAGGCTCTCGCCGAGCGTGCATAACTTCACGGATTCCAAGACCTTACGCGCATTATCAAGCGAGCCGGTCTCGAATGAGACCATTCCGCCAAAGCCAGACTGCTGGCGCTTTGCAAGCTCGTGCTGCGGATGCGAAGCGAGGCCGGGATAATAGACCTTCTCGACACCCGGGTGCTCAGCGAGAAAACTTGCCACGAGGCGGCCGTTCTTATCGTGAGCTTCCATGCGGACGGCTAGTGTTTTTGTGCCGCGCAGGACGAGGAACGAATCGAACGGCGAGAGTATTGCCCCGACGCCGTTCTGGACGAATCCGATCCATTCGGCGTCAGCCTCGTCATTGAGAGCGACAAATCCGCCGACGCTGTCAGAGTGGCCGTTGAGATATTTCGTCGTCGAATGCACGACAATATCGACGCCGTGCTCGACCGGCCGTTGAAAGTACGGCGACATGAACGTGTTGTCGCACACGACCTTTGCACCGCGTGTATGGGCCAGTTCAGACACGGCCTTGAGGTCGGTCACGGTCATCACCGGATTGGTCGGCGTCTCGACAAAGACCATCTTTGTGTTCGGTTTGAACGCACGCTCAAGATCATCGACATTAGACGTATCCGCGAGGCTAAACTCGATGCCGTAGTCGCTCAAGATGCGATTTAACAGCCTAAATGTGCCGCCGTAAGTATTGTCACCCAGAATAACGTGGTCGCCCGCCTTTACGAGCTTTAGCGCGGCATCGATCGCCGACATTCCTGAGGCAAAGGCGAAACCGAACCGAGCACCCTCGAGCGCGGCGATATTCTTCTCAAGAGCGGAGCGCGTCGGATTCTGTGTGCGCGCGTACTCGTAGCCCTTATGCCGGCCGAGCCCGTCCTGTGCGTATGTCGAGGTCTGATAGATCGGCACGCTGACGGCCCCGGTCGTCGGGTCCGGCTCGTTGCCGGCGTGGATGGCGGTGGTCGAAAATCCCATAAATTGTTGTACATTTTATCGTTTTTGATCTGATTTAACTATCACCATTCGGCTGTTATGATATTTATGAGATCATAATCATCACTAATGATGGGCGATGGACATTAACGGCCTCGAGGTATTTGTAACGGTGGCGAGGGAACGCAGCTTTTCGCGTGCGGCCGAGGTGCTTGGCCGCACGCAGCCCGCCATAAGCCAGGCGATACGGAGGCTCGAGGCAGACATCGGCGAAACGCTGTTTGACCGATCATCGAAGGACGGGACGCTGACTCCCGCCGGCGAGGTATTGGTCGGGCATGCGAAACAGATGCTCGATCTGCGACAGCACGCTCTTGTCGCTGTCAGTGAACTCCGCGACCTGCGCTACGGAAAGGTCACGATCAGCGCCAATGAGCATACGGTCTTTTACCTGTTGCCGGTGATCGCCGAGTTTCGCAAACAGCATCCGCTCATCAAGATCGAGGTCCAGCGAGGCGTTGCCAGCCGCATCCCAAAGCAGATCACCGCCCGCGAGGTCGAGCTCGGCGTCATCTCGTTCACGCCAAGGGACGCAAGCCTGCGTTCGGTCCCGGTCCTGGCCGATGAGCTCGCGCTGATCGTCTCGCCTTCGCACCGGTTTGCCGGACAACAGCGTGTCTCGATCAGAGAGCTTGCTGAGGAACCGTTTGTCGCACACAATGCTCCGTCTCCGTACCGACAAAAGGTAATTGAAGCATTTGAACGGCACGACACGAAACTCAACATTGTCATAGAGTTACCGTCGCTGGAGGCGATCAAGAAACTGGTCGAATCAGGCATCGGCGTGGCTCTTGTCCCTCGGCTGACGGCAAGCGACGAGATCGCCGCGGGACGCCTGTGTGCCGTGTCGGTAAAGGAAATGCGGCTCGAACGCAAGCTAAACATCATTTACCGCCGCAACTCCCAGCTCTCACACGCCGCCCGTGAGTTCCTGGACCTGGCGAAACGCCTTCGTGGCCGGCATGTGCCTATGGATTGACGACGTTTTAGGTTAGAATCTAGGCGGATTTCACGAACTCTAAACGAACTTTGGAGAAGTATGGCTGAGAGCGAATCAGGCGAACTTATTTCACCGTCCGAGCGGCGCGGTTCGGACCGTAAGAAATTGATCATCGACGTCCGCTTTGAAGGCGGCGATGGGACCGGCATCGCAAACACACGCGATATCGGATCCGGCGGCCTGTATATGACGACGACCGCTCCATTGGGCCATGGCACACCGATAATGATGACGTTGAGCATCGGCGAACGCACGATGAACCTCAACGGTGTTGTGGCCTACTCCGATCCCGGCCACGGCGTCGGCGTCCGGTTTCGCGACCTCACGGCGGAGGATGACGCATTTCTACGCGCAGAGCTAGAGATGATCTAGGCGACTATGTTCGATCAATTCACATTGGGCATCGAGGAGGAGTTCCAGATCGTCGATCCGGAAACGCGTGAGCTGAAATCGCACGTTTCTGAGATTCTCGACGAAGGGAAAAAGTTCCTCGGCGAGAAGATCAAGCCCGAGATGATCCAGTCCATGATCGAGGTCGGAACGGGCGTCTGCGCAAACATCCAAGAGGCACGCACGGACATCACGTCGCTTCGCTGCATCATCTCGGACCTGGCCCGAAAAAAGGGCATGGCGATAGTCGCGGCCTCGACGCATCCGTTCTCAAAATGGTCCGAGCAGGAAATATACGACGGCGACCGTTACAAGCTACTAGTTGACGAGCTGCAGATGGTCGCGCGCTCGCTGTTGATCTTTGGCGTCCACGTCCACGTCGGCGTGCCCAATGTTGAGCGGCGGATCCACATTATGAATGCGGCCCGCTACTTCCTGCCGCACATTCTGGCAATGACCACGTCGTCGCCGTTCTGGCTCGGCCATAACACAGGGCTAAAATCCTATCGGTCGGAGGTCTTCAAAAAGTTCCCGCGCACAGAGATACCGGACCACTTCGAGTCGTACCAGCAGTATGAGAGCTACGTGGAACTACTCGTTCACATGAACTGCATCCAGGACGGCTCAAAGATCTGGTGGGACGTGCGGCCGCATTATAAATTCCCAACGCTGGAATTTCGCGTCTGCGATATACCGACACGCGTGGATGACACCGTTGCCGTCGCGGCCCTGTTTCAGGCGATCGTCGCGCGGCTGCACCAGTTGATCGATAAGAATCTGGGATTCCGCATCTATAAGCGCCGCCTGATACTCGAGAACAAATGGCGCGCGATCCGTTACGGCCTCGACGGCAAGCTGCTCGATCTCGGTAAACAAAAAGAGGTCCCGGTAAAGGACCTCATCCGCGAGCTGCTCGAATTCGTCGAACCGGTCGTAGAACCGTTGGGATCGCGTCACGAGATCGAACACATTCACACGATCCTCGATCGCGGCACCTCAGCCGACGAACAGCTGCGGGTCTACGAAGAGTCCGACGGCAACTTCAAAGCGGTCGTCGATATGCTGATGAAAAACACCCTCGAGAATGTCCCATCTAGCGGATCGAGACCGTAAGCGTGTAGCGCACCGATCCTCGGCACTCGTTACTGATGTCGAGATAATTACTGCCGCTGTCGGTGATCATACTGACGCTTGAACCGCCGTTAAACGTTACGCATCCACCGCGGGAACTGACATTGGCGGTCAGCCGCTGGCCCGCCCTTGCCCCCAAAACATAGGTCTTCGTTCCATGGCTCCTGAGCGTCCCCGATACTGACGCGGATGTGCTGCCGCGGCTAAACCGGATCCGCGTCTGGGCCGGTGTATCCATAACGGCACCCATAAAGATCATCACCAGGATCAACAGGTTTGCACTGAGTATTTTCATTAAAGTAGTCCTCTCCCTTTCTTTCCTATTGAACTCGTTTTGAGGCTCAGTACCGCACATTGGATCTGTCGGTACCTCACCTCAATTGGTAATGCGTAAAAAACTCGGGATAAGCGTCAAATACTTCGCGGGGTTACGTAATGAATGTCACTATTGAACTGTCAGGCTATATCTCGCCGCGACCGGCCAGTCATCGCCCGCGAGTAGATACTGGATCTCATATTTGCCCGGCTCCGGGGCCGTGACTTGCCACTCACAATTGGAGAGGTCCTTTACCCAGTACCACCTTCCCCAATGCTGCTTTGTACCTGCGTTAAAGATGCCAACCCAATGGCCCGCAGTATTGAGCCCTTGCGTCGAGACCTGGACCGTGAAGCGCGAGCCCGCGGCAACAGTTGCCGGTGCCTGAACACCGTAGCTGCCGCTCGCGCAGCCCTTGATGCCCGAAATGCACCAGTCGCGGCCTTCGCCTCGATTCACAACATTCTTTAGCCAGCAATGCGCAGGGCGGCCGTTAGCACCGGGAATCGGTATTGTGTACGTAAAGGCGAGGCATTTCGAATCGGCCGCACAAGCATCACGGCAATCCTCCCAAACGGGCCGCGTCAGGTCAAAATCTTTATAGTCGCCTCGCTCAAGGCCATAGTTTTGCATGATCTTGAATTGCGAAAACGCCGGCTGCGACGCCCCAATGATCGCACAGAAAGCAGCCACAGCAACGAACGTCAATCGTCTTGTGTTCATACTCGATCTCTCCAAACGGATGTAATTTATATCGCTGTACTGCGATAGTATGCCCGTTTGGCGATGCGGTCAATAGGTTCTTTTTAGGCGGAGTGGGCGAGTGCAAGTTTTAAGAAGTTTTCAAAGAGGATGCGGCCGTCGCGGCTTTCGTTGGGGTGTTCCCAGCGGGTGGGATTTTTTGACCAGTCCTCGAACGATTTTTCGAGGTGAAACTGGACGCAGTAGATCAATTGCCCATCCGAACGCTTGACCATCATCTGGTTCTTGCAGAGGTATGAGGTCGCAAGGAGCTTGAAGCCGGCGGGCAGGCCGTCTACCTGGACGCCGTGATTTTGCCAGACGCGCAATATGTCGTCCTGCGTAGTGTATTCCTGCCAGATGCCTGACCGCTGGTCGTCAGTGCCCGCAAATATCGGATCCGCCTTGTCGAGGATCTTTACAAAACGATACTGATACTCAACGAGACGATCATCCCGGCGGGCGGCCAGATCGAGGTCGTCGAGCGTCTTGAGCTTAGCTCCAAACGCCATACCGACCAGCTGATGTGCACCGCAGATGGCAAGGACAGGGACCTTTGTCTTGTGGATAAAGGTCCTAAAGCTCTCTATGTGTTCGGGATTATAGTAGTCAAAGTCAGCGAACGTCCCGCTCATCACGATAGCGTCAGGGCGAAACTGTTCAGCCGCGTCGGCTATCTCCGAAAGGTGCACCGTCATCGTCTTGGGGTTCTGGACGAGACGAATGACGTTCTTTGCGATGTTGTTGCAGGCCATTGACGAGACCTTGCGCTCAAACTCGAGTTTTGTCCTGGTCGATGAATTCCATTCACGAATGGCAAGGTCGGAGAGGTCCGACTCGTAGCGGAGCAGGTCATTGACGATCAGCACCTTTGCGTGCTCGATCCTTTTCACGACGGGCTCGTAAAGACAGAATGTGCTCTTGTTGTATGGGAAAGGCAGTTTTTCCGCTTCGGTTACTTTAGCCACGCCGTCATACATAAGCCAACAAAAAACGTCAAAAAGACATCCTTTTGACGCGTCAAGAAATTATAGCCTAAAGGGCCATTTGGTCAAACCTTTCGCTGCCGCGTCTCGCGGTCAAACAGCGGCATCGGGTCACCCGGGCCTATGGCTGCGATCTCTTCGCGAATAGCCCTGAGGGCCCGCTGCCGCATATCACCCATGCCATTTGACTCGAGCTCCAGCAGCATACGTTGCCATGCGGTCTCCAATTCGTCGGCTATTGGCGAGATCCGAGTGATGTCGTAAGGGACTGCGAATGACGGACAGCCCAAGCGTGCAAACACTCTCAGATACCGCGCGGTCGCCAGATCGGGACAAGCAATGCGTCGCCGCCCGACCTTGAGTTCGATACCGAGCAAGGTGTACTGGATCTCTGCCGCATTCTCCTTTTTCGGGACCTTAAGCTCGTATGAACGCGTGCGGTCCGCCCGAACACGGACGCCGTAGATCGCCGGGATCCATTCTTCGCCAAGTGCAGCCTTTAGATCATCGATGCTCGACACGCGGGGCCTACTTCAGCTGGGCCTTCTGCGTCGCAACGGGCCGCGAGAAACGCTGGATGACGCCGTCAGAAAAAATGCCAAAGTAGAGCACCCCGACGACAGTGATGACAAGAACAGCGGCCATCGCGGCGGACAGTTTTGGAGCCGCCCATTCGGTGGTGCGTTCGCGAAAGAACATCAGCACGATCAGCCGCAGGTAATAATATGCCGAAACCGCCGAACCCAGAACGGCAACTACGACGAGAGCCGTCACTAGCGGACTTGACGCGCCCATCGCCGAGCTAAATACCAGCACCTTGCCCATGAATCCGGCCGTCAGAGGCAGGCCAAGCAGGCTTAGCATGAACAGCGAAAGAGAGAAGGAGAGCACCGGCGACTTAAATCCGATGCCCGTGTAATCCTCAAACTCCGCTCGGCGGTCGTTCTTCTCCGCGAGTAGCGTGACGATCGCAAACGCGCCCATGTTCGTCACGGCGTAGGTGACCATATAAAATGCCACCGACGCAACCGCCTCATCACGCACGGTTTGCGATTTGGCCAGCCCCGCACCGATAAATCCGACAAGCGCATAGCCCGCGTGGGCGATCGATGAATACGCAAGCATTCGCTTGACGTTGTTCTGCATGATCGCGGCGACGTTACCAACAACTATTGTCGCCATCGCCAGCACGGTGAGAACAGTGATCCACGCCTCATGAAGCAATGCCGCCGCAGGAACACCCGCGAGCAGCGGCAGGCCGAATATGAATACACGCAGGAACGAAGCGAACGCCGCTGCCTTTGGCCCGGCGGCCATAAATCCCGTGATCGGTGTCGGTGCTCCCTCGTAAACGTCGGGCGTCCATACGTGGAATGGAGCCATCGCGATCTTGAATCCAAATCCGACGATCATCATCGCGCCGCCCGCCAGCAATAGTGCCGGGAAGTTTGGTGATGCGATCTTCGCGGCGATCTGTGTCAGATCGGTCGAGCCCGTAGCCCCGTAGATCAGGGCCATGCCGTAGAGCAGAAAAGCTGATGCGAATGAGCCGAGAATGAAATACTTCATCGCGGACTCATTCGATTTGAGGTCCGTTCGCCTCAATCCGGCCATCACATAAGTCGCGATCGACAGCACCTCTAGGCCGAGGAAAATGATGACCAGATCGTTGCCCGCCGACATCATCATCATTCCAAATGTCGCAAACAGCAATAGGGCGTGATACTCGCCCGCGGGCACATCCTCTCGCTCGACCCAAACCGTAGAGATCAAAACGGTCATTGCAGAAACGAACAGGAATACAAACGAAAAGCTGATCCGCAGGCTGTCATACGCGATCATGCCGTTCCATGCCGTTGCCGGCTCGCCGGACCACATTGTCGCGAGCATAACGGCGGAGGCAATCAGCCCGATGAGCGAGATCGCTCCCGTCACGCCGCGCTGACGCGGAAAAAAACTGTCATAGAGCATGACAACGACGCCGGCGAGGGCGACGATCAACTCAGGCGCGATGAGCGCGATGTTGGCGTCAGGCCGTGTCAGTTCTGTCATCAGGAACGTATTCATCTCAGATCAGGGCGTCGGTATCGACAGGTTCTTACAGATCTTCTTCGCCAATAAATTGGGAACTTCTGTGTGTCTCGGCACAGCTTCGACGGCACCAGTTCGAGGATTGCACCAGAGCGAATGCTCGCGGCCCTCACGCAGGTGGCGCAGCAGCGACCGCGTTTCATGTCGCAACCACAACAGAATCCCGAATTGCTTCCGGCGGAACGCCTCGAAGAGCGTCATCTAGCCGATCCTCAAGAATCAGCTCGATAGCGGCGGCGAGATTTGCCCTGCACTTATCAACCGTTCGGCCCTGCCCGTTTGCTCCCGGTATCTCAGGACAATAGCCTATGAACCAATCTCCGTCCTTTTCGATGATCGCTGTAAACTCGCTGTTCATACCGCCGATTATCTCTCTTTCGACGTCTGCTCCGCAATCGTCCCGCCCGCCCTGTGCATCAGGCGTTGCTCGATGTTCTTAACGATCTGCTCCGTTCGCGCCAGAAATGGCTTCGGGAATACACCCATATAGACCATCAGAGCCAGTAGCGGGATCATCAGGCCTATCTCACGCCATGAAAGGTCGGCGAGCGTCTTATTCTTGTCGTTAGTCAGCTTGCCAAAGAACACGCGCTGCACCATCCAGAGTAGATAGACCGCGGCAAAGATGACGCCCGTCCCGGCAAACATCGTTGCGACAAAATTCCAGTTGACCGATTGCGTAACGCCGAGCGCGTGCGACTGGAACATGCCGACCATGATAAGGAATTCACCGACAAATCCGTTAAGGAATGGCAGCCCGATCGATGACATTGTCGTGATCACAAAGAGTGTCGCGTAGATCGGCATCACGTTCGCGAGGCCGCCGAGATCGCTGATCATTCTCGTATGCCGTCGCTCGTAAATAAATCCGACCAGCAGGAACAATGCCCCTGTCGAAATGCCGTGGTTAAGCATCTGGATGACCGCGCCCTGCATGCCGAGCTCAGTGAACGAGAACATTCCGAGCACGACAAAGCCCATGTGCGCGACGGACGAATACGCTACGAGCCGCTTCATATCGGGCTGCACCATCGCGACGAGAGCTCCGTAAATGATCCCGATGATCGCAAGCGTGATAAATATCCACGCCGTCTCGCGGGCCTGATCGGGAAAGAGCGCAAAATTGAATCGCATCAGCCCGTAGGTTCCCATCTTGAGCAATATAGCGGCGAGAATGACCGAGCCGGCCGTCGGGGCCTCAGTATGCGCGTCGGGCAGCCACGTGTGGAACGGGAACAGCGGCACCTTGATCGAGAACGCAAGTGCAAACGCCAGGAACAGCAGCATGCCGGTCTGCGGGCTGAGGACGACGTTGCCGGCCTTCATCGCGTTCAGGATCGCGACAAAGTCCCACGAGCCGCCGAGGCCCGTCTGGTCGGCGTAAACATAATACAGCGCGATGATAGCGACCAACATCAGCAAGCTGCCCAAGGCAGTAAAAATAAAGAACTTGATCGCCGCATAGATGCGGTTCTGTCCGCCCCAGACGCCGATCAAAAAGAACATCGGTATCAGCGACGCCTCAAAAAAGAGGTAAAAGACCAGCAGATCGAGCGAGACGAACACGCCGATCATCGCCGATTCCATCAGCAGCAGAAAGACGTAAAAAGCCGTTACCTTCTTCTCGACCGCGTTCCACGCCGAGATGACGGCAACGGGCATGATGAACGTCGTCAGTATCACCAGCCAAAAGCTCAACCCGTCAACACCGATGTGATAATTCGTATTGATTGCCCTGATCCAAGGAACATTCTGCTCGAAGTAAAACCCGCTCGGCCCCGCCACAACCGAGCGCGAGAACAACGCCAGCGAGACCACAAAGTTCACCAGCGTGACTCCGAGCGTCAGCCATTTGATCTGCCCTTCCTGCTTACTGAACGCCCTGTAAGAGAACACGACGACCGAGCCGACCAGCGGCAGCAGGATCAGAATGGTCAATAGATTTTCCGTAACCAATTGCATCAATAGATTTGGTTTTAGGTTTTGGGTATTTGGGTTTTTCAAAACCCAAATCCAATGGCCAAATACCGCTTTAGCCCACCAGCTTCATCCCGTAATAAATAAAGTAACCAAGCACAGCCAACGCTCCGAGCAATATCACCGCCGCGTAGCTGCGGACAAAGCCGACCTGAACGCCGCGGACGAGGTTGCCGACCTCGACGACAAAGTTTGCGATGCCGTGAACGATGCCGTCAATGAAGCCCAGATCAAAGCCCTTCCAAAGCCCGCGTGTCGAGAGATCTGTGATCGGATCGACAACGTAGCCGTTGTAAAACTCGTCGAGCCGCCATTTCTCCTCAAGTATCTTTGGCATCTTGCGGAGCGGCGTGCGGCGAAACGCTAACCAACCGATAGCGATGCCGCCAATCGCCATGATCACCGATAATCCAGCGAGCAGCCGTTCCTTCTGCACAACAGCAGGCTCGTGCGACGCGGCCGCCTCGCGAGCGGCGACGGCCGTCGGCATCTCGGTCTCGGCGACGACCGGCTCAAGCACGTGTTCGAACGAATTCGCGTTCTTAATACCAACAAGCGAACTCATCGCATACGGCACGCCCACAAGTCCGCCGACGGTCGAGAGAAACGCCAGAATTATCAACGGCACCGTCATCACCCACGGCGATTCGCGCGGCTTAAAGTCATGCGGCAGGGCGTGATGTTCATCATCGTCGTCGGAATGAGACGTATGGGCCGGATGGGACTCATGTGTCTCATCGTCCGCAGATGCCCAACGACTTTCGCCCCAAAAGGTCATGACCATCATTCTGGTCATGTAAACTGCTGTCAGGACGGCGGTTACGACCGCGATGCCCCACAGGAACTCTTCGCCGGGAAACGCACCTGCCGGAAAATACCTATCCGTCGCAAATGTCTTGTAAAGGATCTCGTCCTTTGAGAAAAAGCCTGCCCAGATCGGAATGCCGCAGATCGCAAGCCAGCCCATCGCCATCGTGATGAACGTGACGGGCATATATTTCTTAAGCCCGCCCATCTTGCGCATGTCCTGTTCGTGGTGCATTCCGTGAATGACGCTGCCCGAGCCGAGGAACAGCAACGCTTTGAAGAACGCGTGCGTCATCACGTGAAAGATCGCGACGACAAACGCGCCGACACCGGCGGCGAGAAACATAAACCCGAGCTGCGACACGGTCGAGTATGCGAGAACCTTCTTAATATCGTTCTGTGCTATCGCGATGGTCGCGGCAAATAGCGCCGTCGCGGCGCCGATGACGGCGATGATCCACATCGCGGTCGGGGCAAGTTGATAGATCGCATTCGAACGGACGACCAAATAAACGCCCGCCGTGACCATCGTTGCCGCGTGGATGAGAGCCGAAACGGGCGTCGGGCCCGCCATTGCATCGGGCAGCCACGTCAGCAGCGGGATCTGTGCGGATTTGCCGGTCGCACCGATAAACAGCAGCACGCCTACGGACGTCAGACCTCCCGCGACTATCGCTCCCCACGTGAACGGATCGGCATGCATGTTGTGCAGCACGTAGGTAAACACGCTCTGCACATGTGTTCCATCAACCGATTTGTCAAAGAAGGAGAGTGAGCCGGTCAGCGTAAATAGGAGGAAAATTCCGATCAGCACGCCCCAGTCGCCAATGCGGTTCATGACGAACGCTTTCTTGGCGGCCTTTCGCGCTTCGTCCTTCTGGACGTAATAGCCGATCAGCAGGTATGAACAGAGCCCGACGCCTTCCCAACCGACGAACATCAGCAGATAGTTGTCCGCCAGCACCAGCGTGAGCATGGCGAACATGAACAGGTTGAGATACGCGAAGAACCGGTAAAAACCGGGATCGCCCTTCATATAACCCGTTGCAAAGATGTGGATCAGCAGGCCTACGAACGTAACAAAACACGCATAAATGCCGCTGAGCCGATCCATTCCAAGCGCAAAATCGGCCCGAAACCCGCCAACCTGTATCCACGTCCAAATGTGATCGAGGATCGGCTTGTCTGTATGCAAAGCCCCGTCGTGCCCAAATGCAAGAAGAAACGCCACGATGGTCGAGACGGCGATCGCACCACAGGCAACGACGCCGCTGAACAGCTCATTCCTCAGCCGGCCGCCGATGAGCCAATTGATAATGGCACCGGCAAGCGGAGCGAAGATAATAATGCTTAGGAGGTTGTTCTCCATCTAGTTCTTTAGAATACTCGCGTCGTCCACATCGACGGATTGCTTGTTGCGGAAGAACGCGATGATGATGCCCAAGCCGACCGCGGCCTCTGCCGCCGCGACGCTCATTACCATGAATACAAAAAGCTGACCGGTCGTGTCGGCGTAATAACGCGAGAAGGCCACAAATGTCAGGTTAACGGCATTGAGCATCAGCTCGATGCACATGAACATCCCCAGCGCGTTGCGCTTGAATATCACGCCGACCGCGCCAATCGTAAATAGTATTCCTGACAGTGCGAGATAGCTCGCCAAGTTCGGTTCCATGTTCCGTTTGTTCGGCCAAACTAATTACTAACTACGAAATTAGCAATTAGTAATTTCATTGCTCGTGATGCCGCTTTTCTTCCTCCCGCTCGACAACTAATTCTAGTTGCGGCTGCGCCAACCGCCGCGCCAGCATCACCGCACCGATGATAGCCATCATCAGCAGCACCCCGACGATCTCGACCGGCAGCAGATATTCTGTGTACATTGCCTCGCCAATGGACATCGTCTTGCCGGCCGTCGTGTTTGGATCGACCACATGCTGTGGGGCACGCAGCACGGCATAAAAGACAAATAGAGTCTGCGCCAGCAGCACGATGCCAAGCCCGCCGCCGATCGCGTAAAGATAGCCGAGTCGGTTTTTGGCCGTGTCATCGTCCAGATTCAGCAGCATAATGACGAATACCACCAATACCATGATCGCACCGGCATAGATCAGTATCTGCACCGCAGCGATGAACGGTGCCGCCAGCGTGATGTAAATGCACGACAGCGAGATAAATACGCCGACCAGCGAGATTGCGCTGTATAGCGGATTCTTGTGATACACCATCGAAATGGCGCACATGATCGCGAACCCCGCAAATAAGAAAAATAATGCTGTTCCGACCATAAAGAGAATTAACCACCGATGGACACAGATAAGCACCGATAAGAAACGGCCATATTTGATCTGTGCTTATCTGTGTACATCCGTGGTTCCATTTCTTACCGATTCAAAAAGAAGACCACGAGGATCGTTAAAATAACGTTCGCCAGGGCGACCGGCAGCAGGAACTTCCACCCGAAGTTCATCAACTGATCAAATCTAAATCTTGGAAGCGTCGCACGCACCCAGATATACAGAAACAGGAAGCCGCACACCTTGGCGATAAACCCGATGTGGCTGGCCACCGCGTATGGCACCGATCCGGGGTCAAAGATGTGGCTCAGGCCCGGTACATACCAGCCGCCGAGGAACAACACAACGCACATCATCGAGACCGTGAACATGTTGACATATTCGGCCATGAAGAAAAGCGCAAACTTCAACGCCGAGTATTCTGTATGAAATCCCGCAACCAACTCCGTCTCTGCCTCGGGCAGGTCAAACGGCACACGGTTCGTCTCGGCAAACGCCGCGATCAGGAAAACGACAAAGCCAAAGAACTGCGGAATGATGAACCAACGGAACGGCGACTGGATCTGGGCCAAGATGATGCCGTTCAGATCGAGCGTTCCGGCCAGCATGACCACACCGATGATCGATGCGCCCATAGCCAGTTCATACGAGATCATCTGGGCCGACGAGCGGAGGCCGCCCATCAGAGAATACTTACTGTTAGACGACCAACCGGCAAGCATAATGCCGTAAACGCCGACCGAGGTTATACCGAGAACAAAGAGCACGCCGACGTCTATCCTGGCGATGGTAAGCGGCAGGGCCGTGACGTCTTCGCCCAGCCCGAACGGCAGGAACGTCCAATCGATTGTCGTAATGGCAGGTCCAAACGGATACACGACGATCGGCATCAGGGCACATGTAAGAGCAACCAACGGCGCCAGGAAATAAACGAACTTCGTCGATCTGTCAGGGATGAGATCTTCCTTAAAGATAAATTTGAGCAGGTCCGCAAATGGCTGCAAAAGTCCCCACGGGCCGACGCGGTTCGGGCCGACGCGGCCCTGCATCCAGCCGAGGATCTTGCGCTCGCCGAGCACCGTATAGGCGACGATCATCAGCACGATCTGAAAGCCAATGAGCACACCTGCGCCGACGACGGCGTACGGAAATGCGGTTTTGATGATCTGCTCCATGTAAAGCTATCAGTTACTTTTCTATCTACCCGACGGATTGCTCCTGTCGCCGGCTCCCACGACCGCCGCCTGCTCGCGAGGGTTGCCATCGAGGTCAAACTGCTCAAGCGGCGACACGAGCAGGTTCTCAGGCTTCGGATTGCCGTTCGCCAGCAGGTGAAACTGCGGCGTCTTGCTCGTCATCGTCGTCAGACGATGCAGCTTGTGGCCGATCCGCGGCGCGGCGGTTATCCGGTGTGCAGGCGGCACGGCCTCGATCTCCTTCTTGAGGGCATCAATATTATCTGCGACATCTGTATCGTCGGCTACCGCGTGCCTCGCCTGCACCGGATGCGATTCATCCTTGAGCGCCGGATAACGCAGCCCTTCATAGGCCGGAATGGCGTCCGCGATGCTTCGGAAGATCGCCGACGCGGAAAACTCCGGCACGATCTCGCTGCCCATCTCGCGAGCTATCAATGCCGTGATCATCCAGTCGGGCTTTGACTGGTGCAGCGGCTCGATGGCCTTGCGCACGCGTTGGACGTTGCCCGCGTTATTTGTAAACGTCCCGTCAACCTCAGCAAAGCTCGCCGCCGGAAACACAACGTCTGCATTCTCTGTCGTCTCAGTCGGAAACAGCTCCTGAACGATCACGAACTGGCCACCCCGTAACGCAAGCGGTTCTGACGGGCTGCCGCCGATCAACAGCACATCTGAATTCCGTATCACGTCGGCGAGCGGCTTACGTCCCGGCATCATGTCGTGTGCGCCCACCGAATTGTTATGTCTGGCCAGCGGATGGAGCAGCACGCGACGGCCCTCATCGCCGAGTTTCGCAGCCGCAGCAGCAAGTATCGCCCGGGCATTAGCGGACAGATCGCCGCCGAACGTCACGATCACATCGCCCTGCGCCTCAGTTATTGCCTTGCGGATGGTGCTGATCTCAGCGGCCTGAACGCCCATCTTCTCGGCCGCATAGCCATCGTGCTTCGAATCGGCCGCACAAAGCGCAAACGCACCTGCCGTTCCCGGATTCACATGTAGGAATACGCCGCGAGTTTGCCGCACCAAATTGATCGGCGTGTCGTTCACGCAGATGAATTTTGCGCCACCGTTCGTTACCGCCTGCCGTATCTGCTTGGCCGTAAAGGTCTGTTCCTCCTCTGGCTCGCCGCCGATCAACAGGATCGTTGCCGCATTGCGTATCTCTCTGTGCGTGCAGAGTGGAACGCTGAGATTTTCAAAGATGGGGGCGACATCGTGCGTGTCCGAGACGGTAAAATCGGACGAACCCGCTGCATCCGCGAACTTCTTCAGCGTAAACACCGACTCGTTCGTCAATCTTGGACTGGCAATGACACCGACCGTAGAGCCTGCCTTTCTCAAACCATCGACTGCGAATTTGACCGCTTCGTCCCAGGTCGTCGGGATCAGCGTGCCGCCCTTCGAATAACGGATCATCGGCGTCTTTATGCGGTCTGCGTGGCCGATAAAATCGTGTGCGAAGCGCGCCTTCACATCGAGGAATTCGCCGTTCAGGCCGTTGACGTAACGATCACGAGCGACGACGCGGTGCACGCGCCCGCCGCGCGAGCCGATCGAGATCTGCATTCCGTCAGAACCGTAAACGTCCGTTGAGATCGTCTGTTCCAGTTCCCACGGCCGCGTTTCGTGGCGATAGACCCCATCGAGCAGTGTGCCCGTCGGACACACCTCGACACAATTGCCGCACTGTGAACAATTGAGCCATCCGCCATAAGTACCGATGACGGTATTGACGCCGCGATTGCCGGCTTCGATGGCGTCCTCACCCATCCATTCCGAACACACGCGAGTACACCGTTTGCACAGGATGCACCGCTGAGGATCGTTAGCGATCACCGGCGAGAGATACTTTTCCGGTGCGACGTTCTTGCCTTCGGTGAACCGCTGCTCCAGATCGCCCCAGTCAAAGACGACCTCCTGCAATTCGCATTCGCCGCCGCGATCGCATACAGGGCAGTCGAGCGGATGATTGGCAAGAAGAAATTCACCCATCGCCCGCTGCGCTTTCTCCACCTCTTCGCTGTTCGTCGTCACCACCATGCCGTCGGTGCAGTTGATCGTGCATGACGCCTGCAGCTTTGGCATCTTGTCAATGCGCACAAGGCACATCCGGCACGACGCCTGAAGTTCGAGGTCCTTGTAGTAACAGAACGACGGAACGCCGAAGCCCTTTTCTCGACACACGTCGATCAGGCGCGCGCCCTTATCAACCTCGAAGTCCTGCTCGTTGATGGTTATCTTGACCGATTCTGACATTCGTCTCCAGCTGTGGCCCTAAGCTGACTCAGAAGCTCCCGCCTCGGCAGCGGTAGCGGCATCGGTCGCCTCTGCTTCGCCGACAACGGCCTCGGTGCTATCAGCGGCATCGTTTACTTCCGCCGGAGTTTCGATGGCGGCTTCGGCCGCCTCTACGGGAACGTCAATCACGTCGGCAGCAACCTCTGAAGCCGGGCTCGCAGCCGGGATCCGCTTAGCGGTTCTCTTCTTCACCGGTTTTTCAGCCGGAGCCGCCTTCGGCGCGCTCGCAATGAATGCCGGTCGTTTATACTTAGGCCGCGTCTTTCCATGGCTTCCGGCAAAGATCTTACCGCGCCGCGTTCTCATATCACCTTTTCCCATACAACAGTCCTTTCTCCTACCTACATTTGGCCCTTTCCGAGCCTGTTTTCATTATCGTCCGAACCCGCAGCCAGCAAGGCAATGACCCGATCCTGGACCTTTGTGTTCGCCGCGAGCTTGCTGTGGCTTTCGCATACAAGGATCGTGTCCTTGACGTCCGTTACCGACCTTGCACCCATCTGTCGGGCCTCGGTAGAGGCCTCGAGGGACCGGAGCGTCACCGTCCCGTCGCCCGGAGCCAGCATCACCGGCCTCAATTCCTTGTCCGTCACCTTTTGCCCATCTGAGCGGGTGAAGCCCTTAGGCGAAAAAAGAGTTCTCCATTTATCGCCCTTCTCGTCGCGGTAAAGCACTATGGCATCGAGGGCCGTTTTGCAGTCAGAGCCGATGGCGTAGAGCGTGACCGGGCCGGGCTTGTCGGCCGCCGCGGCCAGCGCCTTGTGCAGCGCTTTGGCACGTGCAAGCGCGGCCTCAAAGTAGGCCGGTGCGATCTTTCGCTCTGCTGCCCCGAATTGCGACAGGAAATCCGGGTCGGTCATCGGGTTCCAACCGTATTTGGACCAGACCTTTGGATCATAGATATCAATATCGATCGGCTCCAATTTCTCATCGAGGACGCGAATTGTCCCCGGTGCAGGCAGCAACTGAAAAGCCGACGGGCACGAAAAGATCGTAAATCGCGAGGTGTCCTGCACGAACGGGACGTCAAATCGGAGCCCGGCGATAGAATATCCGTGCATAAAGCCTTCGAGCGCCGAGACCGATCCCTCATTCGGTGTCGCCAGCAGAATGATCCTGTCAAAGTGCTTTGCGCCGGCCCACGTCGGCACATGCTTCTTGTTACCCGACGGCAGGTCCGCATCGCCGTACATGGCCGCGTAGCGCGCGATCAGCCCGCCCATCGAATGGGCAACAATATCAAATTTGAGCCGAGGCTTGCCGAGCCGACGCTTTAGGTCTTCGACATCCTCGACCAAACGGCGAGCGTTAGTCACAAGGTCGAGTCGCCAATCGTATGGGAAGACGTATAGCGAATCTTCAAAGCCCTGCTCTGACGGCTCGTTCCATTTTTCCTCTCGATAGCCGCCGTTGACCGCCATCGCCTTGATAAAGTTGCCGTAGAAATCGGCGACCTGAAACGGGCCGACCTTGACCGAGCGGATAATGTCGCCCGGTATCAGGCCGTCAGCTACCTTCTCGGGATCACGGTTTATCGGCAGCCGCAGATCCTCGTTCTTTGACTTGAACGCCCTGATCCAAATACGCTCACCCGTTTGTTTATCGATCAGTTCCGAGCCCGTCAGGCCGGGAATCAAGATAACGGGAGCTTTGCCCTGCGCCCATAGCGAAAAACTCAGCGCGAACAACACCGCCGCGATCCGCAACGCACGAAAGGCTGAGCTTTTGAGGCCGAATCTCACTATTGAACATTTGGCTTGACGCCGTTCGAACTCACGTTGTCAAAGAGCCACTTCTTAAAATCACCCGGAAACTGCCGGATCGCCGACTGTATCGGCCACGCCGCAGCATCCGCAAGCGGACAGAAGGATTTGCCTTCCATATTGTCGCAAATATCGAGCATCAACTCAGCATCTTCGGGCCGGCCCTCGCCGATCGAGATGCGATTGAATATCTTAACGAGCCAGTCGGTCCCCTCGCGGCACGGCGTGCACCAGCCGCATGACTCGTGCTTGTAAAACTCGGTGAGATTTTTGGTCGATTCCATGATATCGACCGTCTCATCCATCACCATCATCCCGCCCGTGCCGAGCATCGAGCCCGCAGCAACCAATCCCTCATAATCGAGCGTTACGTTCTGGCCGAGTATCTGGCCCGCATTCATAATGTAAACGCTTGAGCCGCCTGGAATTACTGCCTTAAGCTTCTTGTCCTTGCGAAGCATCCCGCCGCAGTCCTTCATAATGAACTTTTCCATGTCGGCGTAGCCCATCGGCAGCTCGTACACGCCGGGCTTCTTGACATGGCCACTGATCGACCAGAGCTTGGTTCCGCCCGATTTCTCGGTGCCGAGATCACGCCACTTGATGCCGCCCATCTCTATGATCTGCGGAACGGACGTAAACGTCTCGACATTATTCACGATCGTCGGACTGGCATACAGGCCTTCGACCGCCGGGAATGGCGGTTTCATTCGAGGATGCCCGCGAAAACCCTCGAGACTCGACAGCAACGCCGTCTCTTCTCCGCAGATATACGCTCCCGCACCTGTATGCGTATGCAAGTCGAATGAGAAATTCTTGTTCCCAAGGACCTTATCGCCAAGTATGCCCGCGTCCCGTGCTTCCCTGATCGCGATATCCATTATGTCGAGCAGGTAACGGTACTCGCCCCGGCCGTAGATGTAGCCGGTATTCGAGCCGAGTGCAAAGCCCGCGATGATCATCCCTTCGATCAGTGCGTGCGGGTCGTACTCCATCAGGTAGCGGTCTTTGAACGATCCCGGCTCTGATTCGTCGGCGTTACAGACGATGTATTTCGGCTTCGGATTATCACGCGGCACGAAAGACCACTTCATCCCTGTCGGAAAACCCGCACCACCGCGTCCGCGAAGGGCAGAATCCTTCACTTCCTGAATGATCGCGTCCTGCGTCATTCCCATCGCCTTCTCAAGCGACCGATAGCCGCCCGTTTCGCGATACACCTTCAGCGTATGGCCGTCTTTGACGCCAATTCGCTTAAGTGACAATGGCTCGCAGCCTATGGCTTTGATCTCCATGCTTACAATCCCAGGTCTCGTTCGATCACCGCCGTGTCCGTATGTTGACGGAACCGAACGACCTTGCCGTCCTTCAATTCCCATTCGTGAGCAAACGGCACCTTAGTGCTCTTGCCCGTCTTCAGGTACTTGCCCGAGTAGGTGCCGGTCGAGATAACATTGCCGTCACCGCCGTCGACGACCTTGCCGAGCGTTACAGTGAAGCCTTCCCATTCGGTCGCAAGCCGCATGAACACGCCCGACAATACGCCGTTAGGGCCGTTATACGTCCCGCCGTACATAAATCCCTCGGCCTCCGCCCATTCGATGTTCTCGTCAAACGCACCGAGCACGGCAGGGACATTGCCCGTGGCAAACGCTTCGTACAGGCCTCTTATGATCTCGCCGTTCGTCATTTACAATTCTCCAGGATCTTATCGACCTTCTCGATCGTCAGGTCCTCGTGATAATCGAATCCGATCTGCATCATCGGCGCCGTTCCGCAACTGCCGAGGCATTCGACCAGCGAAACGGTGAACTTGCCGTCCTCGGTCGTCTCGCCGGGTTTGATACCGAGCTTCGAACAGATGTGATCTGTGATGTCGGGCTCGCCCATGATCTTGCACGACAGTGTCTTGCAGATCTGGATGTGGTGACGGCCAACGGGACGTAAATTGAACATCGAGTAAAACGTCGCCGTCTCCCAAACGTCCGTGACCTCTAAATCCAGGAACTTCGCCAGAAAGTTCACGCCCGGATTATCCAGCCACCCGCCACGCTCACGCTGTACGACAAACAACAGCGGTATCAACGCGGAGCGCGACCGATCGGCCGGATACTTCGCCACGTGAGCCTTCATCTCCTCAATGACCTCAGGCGAAAACTCCGCCACCTCGTCAGAGACGACGATCTTGTCGGTGTAACTTGTTGGTGTCGCTGCTGCCATTAGTGTGTTTCGCCCTCGAGTATTGCAACGCGCGCATCAACGTCCTTAAGAAGGTCTTCATTTTCAAACACCTTCTGCGTAAGGGCTCTAAATTGGTTGGACATTACGTCAAGCTTCTCGTCAATGCGATCAAAACGCGCATCCGTTCGTTTTTCAAAGCCATCCAGTCGGGCCTCAAGGTTGTCCATCTTTGACTCGACCTTGTCGAGTCGAAATCCGACCGAACGAACATCAGAAGTTAATCCGTCAAACTTCTGATTCGCCACTTCAATGAACCGCATCATCTCGGCTTTGAATTGCTCGTCAGATATCTTTTCAGCCATACCCATTCCTACCTATCAATCTCCCCAAGCACAATATCCAACGACCCAATAATGGCCACTACATCTGCGATCATCTCGCCCTCGCTCATGACCGGTAGGGCGGACAGATTCACGAACGACGGGCCGCGGAAGTGGACGCGTTCCGGTTTCGGGCCACCGTTGGACTTCATATATACGCCTAGTTCGCCCTTTGACGCCTCGATGGCGTGATAGACCTCGCCGGGCGGCACGTTAAAGCCCTCGGCGACGATCAGGAAGTGGTGGATCAGCGAGTCCATATGCTTTCGCATATCGTCGCGGTCGGGCAGCACGACCTTCGGCGCGTCTGCTTTGGTCGGCCCCGGCTTGAGGCGTTCGAGAGCCTGCCGAACGATCTTGTACGACTCTACCAACTCGCGCATCCTGACCTTGAACCGCGACCACACATCGCCGTCGGGCTCGGTCGGAACGTCAAAATCGTAGGTCTCGTACCCCGTGTAAGGATCGTCCCGCCGCAGGTCGAGATCGACGCCACTGCCCCGCAAACACGGGCCCGTCAGGCCCCAGTCGATGGCATCCGCTTTCGAAATGATGCCAATGCCCATCGTCCGGTTCTGCCAGATCGGATTGCCAGTGATGAGTGTATCGAACGTTTTGAGCGCGTCAGGAAAATTATCCAGGAACTGCCTGGCGCGGTTCTCGAATCCCGCCGGCAGGTCCATCATCAGCCCGCCGATGCGAAAATAGCTCGGCGTCATTCGACCGCCCGATGCCGATTCGATGAGGTTGAGAATTTTTTCCCGCTCCTTGAATGTGAACCAAAAGGGCGTCATCGCGCCCATGTCAAGACACGATGTGCCGAACCACACCATGTGCGACGCGATACGCTGCAGCTCGCACATCAGGACGCGGATGATCTGTGCACGCTCAGGGATCTCGATGCCGAGCAGCTTCTCCGCAGCCATCACATACGCGAGGTTATTCCCCAACGGATTGAGGTAATCCATCCGGTCGGTGATGACGATGCCCTGCTGGTATTTCTTGTATTCAAAGAGCTTCTCCATTCCCGTGTGGAGATAGCCGATGTCCGGACTTGCCTTAATAACAAGCTCGCCGTCCAGCCGCAGGTCAAGCCTCAGCACGCCATGCGTGCTGGGATGCTGCGGCCCCATCGACAACGTCATTTGCGACTCGAGCGCCGTGTCGAGGACCTCAGTCGAACCGATGTTTTCTACGGCAGTTGCCATGTTTGTAACGGTGAACGGTGAGTGATTAGTGGTGAATGAACGAGGTTTCTTCATTCATAACTCACCATTCACCATTCATAACTAATTCAGGCTGTAAGGCTCGTAGCCCCGCAGCGGATAATCTTTTCTCAACGCATGACCGTCAAAATCCGAAGGCAGAAGTATGCGCCGCAAATCGGGATGGCCATCGAATATGACGCCAACCAGATCGAAAGTCTCGCGCTCGTGCCAATCGGCCGTCCGCCATATTTGCGTAACGGTCGCCACATGGGCGTCATCCTCGCCAAGCTCGACCTTCAGACGCAGCCGATTGTGGTGCGTCGTCGAGAACAAGTGATAATTGACCTCGAACCGCGGATCTTCCTCCGGCCCGCGATCTGCTCCGCATAGATCGGCGAGCAGATCAAAACCGTGAGCGTCGCGCAGAAATCGGCACACATCAACGACCGCCTCACGCGGCACCGTCACCGTCACCTCGCCGTGAGCGTCAACGACCTCGCCGACCCAAGCGGCGTCCTTTTCTCTTAGCTTTTCCACAAAAGCGTGGAGCTTCTCGGTCATACCCAAATCTACACAGGATGCACAGGATGCACAGGATAAATTTTCCGCTGAGCAAAGCAGTATCTATCCTGCCTATCCTGTCCATCCTGTACAAAATAACTACTACGAACTCCTTCGCCGCTCGTGCTTCGACGGCACCGAATACGGCCGTGAGGTCTTGCCAGCGGCCACCTCGACCTCCATCTCTTTTTCCAACGCCGTGCCCTCAGTGACCGGCAGCGTTCCCGGCACCAGCGAGATACGCGATTCCTCTTCAAACGTATCGCGGCGGTCCTTAGAACGCTCCTTCATTATCTTGTCCTGGAGCATCGTGATCGCGTGGACGAGCATCTCGGGACGGGGCGGACAGCCGGGAACATAGACATCGACAGGAACGATCTTATCGACACCCTGAACGATCGCGTAATTATCAAAAACACCGCCCGACGTCGCACATGCTCCCATCGAGATCACCCATTTCGGCTCGGGCATCTGGTCATAAATTCGCCGCAGAACGGGAGCCATCTTTCGCGAGACACGCCCCGAAACGATCATCACATCAGCTTGCCTTGGGCTGGCTCGAAACGTCTCCGCACCAAACCGCGACAAGTCGTTCCGTGCCGAAACAGTGTTCATCATCTCGATCGCACAGCACGCCAAACCGAACGTCGCCGGCCATAGGCTCGATTTACGGGCCCAGTTCACCACCGCGTCGAGCTTTACGGTCACGACGTCGGGGAGCGAGTCGAATAAGGTATTTTCTAAACCCATTTTCCCTTCTTAATTAATAATTACTAATTCGATAATTATTAATTAGCTGGTCGATTACGCTGCCAGTTTGATCTTCGCTTCCCGCTCGCGGCGTTGTTTCGCCATCAGTCGTGTCTGCTCTCGGGCCTCGGCACGGGCCTGCAGGCCCCAGTCGAACGTGCCTTTCTTCCAAACGTATATGTAGCCAACGATAAAGGTCGCTATAAAGACCAGTATCTCGATAAGGGCTATCGTGGCGTAGTAAACACCGCTCGACGCCTCGGCAGCGATCAGACTCTTAAAGGCCACGGCGAACGGAACGATGAAAAGAACTTCGATATCGAACAGCAGGAATATGACGGCGACCGTGTAAAACTTGATCGAGAACCTGTCTCGTGCGCCGCCGACGGGGTCCTTGCCGCATTCATACGGCATCAGTTTGGTCGCGGTCCGCTTGCGGGGGCCGATCAATTGCGTGACCAGCAATTGGCTGGCCGTAAAGCCCGCTGCGACCAGGAACATAATGCCAAGCGGCATATAGTCAAAAACGTTGAAATCCGACATTCAGACCTCGAAAAACCCTTAGTTTACGGCACAAACTAAATCGTAGGATAAGGCATTTGCAGTGTCAAATCAGTGACCTCGCTCACAACCGGCTTGCTGGCCCAAATATGCGTTGACCGTCACTTTTTCAGTGTGTTAACTTGAATGTTGGCGGAGTTTGCCCTCCGGCCCGCACTCCTGCACGCCCCGATCGAACGTGTGATAGCTGGCTTCAATACTGATATCGACCATAACGGTACGGTTTACCACGTCCAGACCGAGGACAAAGGTGCGCCTGCTTTCATGATCATGACCCTCGTCTATGACAAAGGCACGATCCTTGCGAGCAAACGCACGACCTATGGCGAACTCGCCGCGATCGGCCTCGACGAGAAGGAGATCGCCGAACGCGTTTCGCGTCAGCATAAGTTGATGTGCGCCGCAGTAAAGGCCGGCCGCATCTCTGAACTGGTTGAGATGACGCGGAAAGGCTCGAAATATGCGGCGCCTGCGGTCGAAGCTGTCGCGGCCAGAGAACCCGCGACCGTCAGCGTCACCGTGTCGCCGGTATCACAGCCACAGATCCCGCTTGACATGCCTCCGATGCGACCGGAGACTGACCCATTTGATGACGTTCCGGTCATCGACGCCGTCGAGATCATTGAGGACATTGAGATATTGCCCGACGAGGCGGTGCTCGTCGTCAGCGAGTTGTCGGGGCAGGAACGCCCGTCGAATCAGAAGCTCAGCGTCGAACTTCTGGGAGAAACAAAATTCAAGGGCGGCATGCGCCAGACGGTCAATCTGCTCATATGCCGCGGCACCGAACGCAAGGTCGTGGCCGACGCACAGATAATGGTGAAGGTGCTGGGTTCGAGCTTTCGTCCCGTAATTTTTCACGCTCGCTCGGATGCCAACGGCCTCGCAAAGGTCCACATGCAGCTTCCCACCTTCCAATCCGGCCGCGCGGCCTTGCTGGTGCGCGCTATGAATGCCGGCGAAGAGATCGAACTTCGCCGCATCGTTTCGCCGGGCTAGCATCGATCTCATATCTCATATTTGAAATTTGCCTTTCGCGGACGCAGAATCGAAGTGTGCAGCCGCTTAACATCTGTCTGAATGGCGAACGACGCGAAATGCGCGGCGATAATAAGCTGACCGACCTGTTGGAACAGTTTGGGCTGCCCTCGCAACGTGTCGCGATAGAGATAAACGGGCAGGTGATCCGCCGCGCACGATGGAATGAAACGCCGGTGAACGAAGGGGATCGCATCGAGGTCGTTCATTTCGTCGGAGGCGGTTAGCGCGATCGCCCGGCGGGCGTCAATCAAGAGAGGATCGCAATTGGGATGTCGGATGTTTTTTCTTTGGCTGGCAGCGACTTCGCATCGAGGCTGATAATCGGCACGGGCAAATACCGCTCATACGACGAGATGAAGGCCGCACATGCGGCGTCGGGAGCAGAGATGGTCACGGTCGCGGTCAATCGCGTGCCGCTCGACGGTTCGAGCGAGTCGTTTCTCGATCATCTCGACCCAAAGATGCGGATGCTGCCAAATACTGCGGGCTGCTATGACGTCGATCACGCAATTCGCACCGCAAGGCTTGCCCGCGAGGCTCTTGAGACCGAATGGATCAAGCTCGAGGTGATCGGCGACCCCGTAACGCTGCTGCCCGACAACGAGCAGACGTTGGCGGCGGCGAAAGTACTTGTCGGTGAAGGCTTTATCGTACTGCCGTATTTCTCGGACGACCTGATAATGGCCAAAAAGCTGCTCGACGCCGGCTGCCCGGCCGTAATGCCGTTGGCGGCGCCGATCGGATCGGGAATGGGCGTGCAGAATCCGTCAAATCTGCGGATCATGCGCGAACAGCTCGCTGATGCGACGATCATCGTTGACGCCGGCGTGGGCGTTCCGTCCGACGCGGCCGAGGCGATGGAACTCGGCGCCGATGCGATCCTGATGAACACCGCCATTGCAGAAGCGGGCGACGCGGCTCAAATGGCGACGGCCATGCGACTCGCCGTCGAAGCAGGCCGCCTGGCGTATCTTTCGGGCAGAATGCCCAAACGCCTCTACGCCTCGGCCTCAAGCCCGATCGAAGGAGCGATAAAATAGCGATGGCCGCACGCGTCCTATTCTTCGGAGCAACCGCCCAGATCACCGGCCAACGTCTGATCGACCTCGAACCGGCACCGGATGCGACGGCAGGTTCGCTGGTCGAAAAGCTCGTGCGAGACTATCCGGCCCTTGCCTCGTACGATCTAAAGATATCGGTGAATCAAACGTATGCGGCCGGTGCCGACCCTGTAAGCGATGGGGATGAGGTCGCTGTCTTTACGGCAGTCTCCGGAGGCTGATGGACTTCTGCGAACTTACAACTTCTCCGATCGACGTGGCCGATGTCGCCCGGCGTGTCGTTCCGCCGGAGTGCGGTGCTACGGTCACGCTGGATGGCTACGCACGGAAATTTACACGAGACAAGCAGACGGGCGAAATACGCGAGACGGAGTATTTGGTCTATGAGGCCTACGACGAGATGGCGATCAAGGAGATGCAAAAGCTCATCGTTGAGGCCAAGGAGCAGTTCGATATCGCGAACGTCGGCATTGTCCACCGAACCGGCCGGCTTGAGATCGGCGATACCAGCGTGGCGATTTCCGTCGCCGCACCGCACCGAAAAGATGCCTTCGCTGCTTGCGAATGGCTTATCCGCGAGCTAAAACGAACGGTTCCGATCTGGAAAAAAGAGGTTTACGCCGACGGCGAAGAATGGATCGAGGGCGACGCCGAGGTTACGGAACGACCTCGACCGTCAGGCTCTGCGAGCCGGTGACGACAATATCTGCCTGGGGCAATTCATACTCAGTGAGAACGGAGTTCGTCGTCGGCTTTGCCGTGCCCGCACTGCGCTGACTGTTGATCGTTGCGAGGACTGACGGAGGCAGGCCCGGCATTTCACTGACGCCGATCACCACACCCGCGGCAGGCCGAGAAATCATCAGATAAAGACGGTCTGAACGCCTTAGCCGGTTATACGTCGAGACGAATTCCGCTGTGCTGCGCGGCGTAAAATGCGTTACAGCCGACGCCTGCTGTGCCGCACCGCCGTCAGCTACTGTTATCGACAGCGGCCCGGGCGTTGCCGCCGCCGGTACGGTCACCGGGACTCTACGGATAATGATCTCGCCGTTCTCACTGCGCTCGCTGACTGTAAGTTCGATCGTCTCGCCCGCGCGAACGCGGTTACGGTCGATCGATAGTCGATCGATAACTGCCGTCCGGCTGCCCTCAGTAACCGACAGATCGATATCGACGCCGGCGATCTCAAGCCCGTCGAAACCGGCCCGAAGCAGAGCAGTGACCGGCACAGACACGGCAGCGGCCGTCAGGCCCGTCGATTGCGGCCCGACAAACCGACGCGAAAGCCGCAGCGGGTCTCCACCGCGAACGCGTATCTCGCCTTCGACCTCGATAGTCGATTCGCCGATCCCTCGCTCGTTGCCGATGAGCGTGTTTGCGACGCCGGCATTGAGTATCAGGCCGGTTAACAGTTCGTCGACCGCGGTCTCGAATCTGACGGTTTCCTTGCGGCCACGGCTGGTCTTGATCCTTATCGTCACCGGCAGCATTTGCGGCTCTCGGCCGAGCAGGCCGTAGATCCCGGTCGCACGGTCCTGCGTCATGGCGCCGACCATGGCGTCGGATACAGCGAGCTTGAACGAGTTGTTCGCATTCGGCACAACCGTCACGACGTGCGACTCAGACATCGGCAGATCGGCCGACCCGAGGCTGAAAAATGGATGCCCGAAAGCATATATCTTGTTGCCGTCGCGGTGCGTGACGGTCCCGGCGGCAGCGATCTGGATGTCGCCTCGAGACAGATGAACGACAACCGAATCGCCCGCGAGCAGCGTGGTCGCATCCGCCTTTTTCAATCCGGAAATTCGGCCGTCACCGCCGGCCGCAGCTATCGGCACAAAGCCCGCCCTTTCGAATTCCGGCGCGATCAGATCGAGCGCTCCCTGCGATATGCCCGAGAACGTCGCCGGCGTCGCAATACGCACAAAGGACTGGCCCGCAACGGATGAGAGGGCCGAATCGAATACGTTAGCGGCCCTGCCCTGCGTTGAAAGGTTCCCGACGTTAGGGGCGGCCCGGTCCGCCGCAAGATCGGCTAGCGAGAACGAGACCGGCTGTCTCGCGTGGCCATTCGCCGGCGGTCCCGCCTCGACCAATGAACGCATCTGTTCGAAGGGTGTGATGCCGCAGATCGGCTCTTTGGCAAATGGAAAACTATATGAGATCGCACCAACAAGTTTGCCGTTGATGTAAACGGGCGAACCCGACATGCCCGCGAAGACAAAGGTCCGTTCTGCATTGGCGCCGCTCAGCTTGCCGACGATCATGTCCTGGCCGGGGCCGATCCAGTTTGGCAGAACGCCAAGGATCTCGACGTTGAATTCCTCCGGCTGGCTGCCCTGAAAAACGCTTCTTGCCGTTCCCCGCATTCCTTCGCGGATCTCGGACACCGGCATCACGCTGATGTCAGCAAGTGTGGGAAAGGCCGATGATATCAGGGTAAGAGACGCAAAGACCGAGATACAGACAACTTTTAACATGTTTAAAAACTGCTTCCCGCGAGACAGGCGCTTATGGTAACATCTAAGAGGTCTGATCGAAAGCCTTTTGTTTCGGGCTTTCACCTCTTCTTCGCCGCATCCGGCGGCACGCTTCATGTCTGAAGCACCTTTACGCCATGCCCAAAACGACACGCCTCTTTAAGAGTTTTCTCCGTCTGCTTCTCCCGGCCTTATTCCTTGTGGTCGCCGCTGTTGCGTCCGGCTCGGTATGGCTTGTCTATACCTCGGCCCGGCCCTACCGCGCGCCATATTTGGTTACGCCCGAGAAATTCGGGCAATTAAGTTCCCGCGCCGCCCAGGTCACGGAAGAAACATGGCCAAATCGCGACGGCAGTTCGTCGCGCGGATGGTTGTTGCGCGGGACCGACGGTGCGCCGGCTGTCATCCTATACCACAAATACGGAGCGGACCGGTCGTATGTGCTGAATCTGGGCGTCAAGCTCAATGAATCGACAAATTTCACCGTGCTGATGCCGGACCTCCGCGGCCATGGTGAAAAACCGAGCGTCGAGAACGCCAGCTTCGGCGGCTGCGAGGCGGAAGACGCCGGATCGGCCCTCGAATTCCTGCGCGCTCTGCGGACGCCAAATCAGATCACGCTCGTCGGCAAGAATATCGGCATTTACGGTGTTGAGATGGGCGCCGGCGTCGCGCTAACGGCTGCGGCACGCGACCAGAGCGTGAAGGCGCTCGCGCTGGATTCCGTTCCCGAAAGCGCCGACAGCGTGCTTCGCGAGACGATCGAGCGTCGCTATCCTTTCGCTAGTTCGGCCACGACAAAACTTGCGAAACTCGGCACTCGCCTCTATTTTTTTGACGGCTGCTATCAACGTGAGCAATCGTGTGATACGGCCCGGAAGCTCGCCGATCGTGACGTGCTGCTGCTCGCGGGCGTCGATGCCGCAGACTTTCAGGATTCGACCGCTCGGCTGAGCAAGTGCTTGCCGTCATCGAACCGTATCCAGGCCAAGCTTGACCTTAGCCCGTCCGGCTTCCGGATCATCAATGCCTCGATGGAACAATCCGAAGCCTACGATCAGCGGCTGATCGACTTTTTCCGTGATTCGTTAAGTAACTAGAGATCGGGCCCTTGCATGGCCGATCAGGCCGGGCACGCTTTCTGAGCGATAAGTTCGGCGATCTTGTCCGGCGGTTCGTCACCGAGGGCCATCCGCTTGGCCCCGATCACCGCGTCGGTCAGGTCGTCCGGACGAGCCTTGAAGCGGCTGTCGCGCCGGATGAGATCACCGATCACGCGCCGCTCGAGCCTCTCGCGGCCGGTATCATCGAGCTCATCTGCCGAATCGAGGTAGTCGATAGGCACGGTATGGTTCTTTATGCGGACGTGCAAGGCTCCGGTGATGTCACGGGCCGCGTCTCTCGTCTTCTGCAACTCAAGCAGCGAGTTTGGAAAGCCAAGCTGCCCTCGCAGCGATATCTCAATGATCGGCTGCGGCATGTCGGGTTCGGCGGGGCGGGCGTCGCGCCTGACGGTGTCGAGCAGGTCGCTCACGAGCCGCTGCGCATCGTCGTAACCCGTTACATCAAACATCAATTGCTGAAACGGCCGATAACGATACTCATCGATGTGCCGCGCCACTACGCTGTTATCGTCACCGATCTCGACAACAAAGGCGCCTCGCGTTTCTCGATACTCGCTGATATTCGTCACCTCGATCGAACCGGGATTGAAGGCCCAGTTATCGATCTCGTAGTGCTTGTGCGTATGGCCGAGGGCGACGTATTCGACCGCCGACTTGAGTTCCTTTAGGGCATCCATTGACAGGGCCGGGATCGGATGGACCTGATGTCCCTCCACATCAGTATGGAGCATCAGCACATGAAACCCGCCGTCGCGGCGGTTCTGCCTGATCGCCCGGGTAAGCATCGGAATGGCCACGTTCGCGGTGGCCCCATACCAGTCAGAACCGAAGATCCGTACCCTTCCAACATCGATATAGCCGCCTTTGCGCGTCGCCTCGTCCCACGGCTGATAGGAGATGTTTCCTTCGGAATGCCCTGGCTCAAGCAGCGTGAGCAGTCCCCAGCTTGAGAGCGAACGCAACCAGCTAAACTCGCTATCAGTATGCTTCTGATCGTGATTCCCCTCTATCGCAATGACCGGGATACCGGCGTCGCGCATCATTGTGAGGCCCTTGACGGCGTGATTCATTGTCTCGGGCGGAACTGCCCTTTTGTGAAAGAAATCGCCGCAAATGATCACAAAATCGACCCTTTCGCCTATCGCATACCTATCGAGAACATCCATCCATGCATCAAAAAAATCCTGAGGGCTCTCGGCCAGCTGGTAGCGTGTACAGCCCAGATGCACATCGGCGATATGAAGGAATTTCACGATTGAATCTTATCACAGGCCGTTTCGGCACAGATGAGGTGCTCCGTTCGGATAGGCAAACCCCGTAGAATGTGACATCATTGACAAACATTCCGCACCTTGCTGGCTTTCCCCCTGGCGAAAACGGGAATTTATCGCGGGCACAGCCACGCAATAGAATTATGAAGATATTGCTCTACAATCCGGATAACGGTATTACGCGCAATTTCATGCCGCATCTGTGGATGTTCCTGCTCCAGTCATTGACGCCGGCTGAGCACGAAGTGATCCTGGTCGACGGTAATGCAAAGGCAATGACGCGCCGCGAACTGGTCCAGTTCTGCAAGGACGAGAATGTAGGCCTGGTCGGTATTGGTTCGATGACGCGAATGGTCGCTCGAGCTTATCTCGTCGCTGACGCCTTGCGCGAGGCGGGCTTTAAGGTCGTGATGGGCGGCCCGCATGTGACGGAGTGTCCGGACGAGGCGTTGGGGCGTGATGGCGGGCCGCAGCATGCCGACGCGGTCGCGCTTGGCGAGGCCGATGAGTATTGGGCCGACATCGTCACCGATGCAGCACAAGGAACCCTTCAAGCGGTCTATCAGCCGAAACTCGACGAAAAGGGCAATGATGTAAAACCGTCGCTCCAGCCGTATCCTCATATCCCTTGGGAATCATTCGATCTCGAACAGTTCTCACTGGTGCCGCGGGCCTTGAGGCCTGTGATGTCAAAATTCGGGAAGGGCTGGGGCAAGTTCTTTGTCGTCCCGATCGAGACCGGCCGCGGCTGCCCGTACGGGTGCGAATTCTGTACAGTCACGGGCTTTTTTGGCGATTCCATACGCTTCCGCACCAATGAGAGCGTTGTCGAGGAGCTTCTCCGCCTAAAGGCACGTGCGCGTAAGGAAAAGGGCCAGATCGCGGTGTTCTTTATTGACGACAACCTTGCGATAAACAAGAAGCGGCTGAAATCGCTCCTGCGTGACATCATCGCGGCCGGGGCGCACATGCCGTGGGTTGCTCAGATCAGTGCAAACCTGCTTGGGGACGAGGAACTTGTTGACCTGATCGCCCGTTCGGGCGGGCGTTGGATCTTTATCGGCATGGAGTCTATTGACCCGGCAAACATGGCCGATGTCAACAAGCAATTCTCACGGCCCGAAAACTATCAGGCCGTTCTCGAAGGGCTCAGAAAGCGGAATATATACGCCATTACCTCGTTCATCTTTGGCATGGATAACGACACTAAAGGCGTGTCTGACCGCACTGTGGATGAGATCGAGACGTGGGCACCCGGCCTGCCGGTATTCGGCCAGCTAACGCCGTTTCCGGCAACGCCGCTTTATGAACGGCTCGAAACGTCCGGTCGCCTCCGTCGGCCGAAGCATTGGCTCGATTTCGCCCCGTTCGTAATGGCGCACGATCCGCTCAAGATGTCGATCGACGAGGCAAAGGCTGAGACCTTCAACGCTTGGTCGCGCTCATACAGCCCTGAACGCAATCATCAAGCGATCGAGTCGATCCGCGAGGCACCGATCCAGGTGCGGATCAGCCACCTTGTGGCGAGGCTGTGCTTCAGAGGCATCTACTTCCCTCAGATGAGCAAGCTGGCGTGGGCAAAACTGATATTTCAGAACCGGCGGCCGATCATCAGCCTGACCCGCGAGGGCGTACGGCGATGGCGGGCATTCAGGAAACATCGGCGAGTGAGCGCGGAACCTGTGCCGAGTTCTCAGTAGCGGAGGAGCCGGTTAAGGCTGCAGCGCCGGCGGTTGGGTGCGGCCGACGGATTCGAGGTGTTTTACGACTCTCTGGATCAGCCACTCAGGCGTTGACGCACCAGCCGTCACGCCCACTCGTTCGACACCCATCAGATCGGGGTCATTGATCTCTTCTTCCGTCTCGATCAGGAAACTCTTATCGCATTGCTCCTTGCAGACGGCGAGCAGCTTGATACTGTTTGACGAATGCCGGCCACCGATAATGTAAAAGGCGTCGACCATTCCGGCCAGGGCACGCGCCGCTTCCTGGCGGTCGCGAGTCGCGGAGCAGATGGTATTAACGAGCTCGACCTCGTCGTCGGTCTTGGCTTTTACCGCTTCTGCAGTGTCGAATAAGGTCTTCGATTTGATCGTCGTCTGCGATACTACAAGCGGTTTCCTCAGCCACGGCAAGGACGCAACCTCAGTCTCGTCGCGGATGACAAACGCGTGTTCCGGCGCGTAGCCCTTTACACCGATCATCTCAGGATGATCGGGATCGCCGACGACTACCACATGCCTGTCCTTCGCCGCAGCACGGGCCGCCAGACGCTGCACGCGTGTAACAAAAGGGCAAGTCGCATCTACTACCTTTGACGCCTTCTCTTCAAGCTCTTGCTGCACCGCCGGCGTAACGCCGTGGGCGCGGATCACTGCCGTCTCGCCGCGCTGTATCTGGACCGGCTCGTTGATCGCCGTGACGCCGTCGTGTGCGAGACGCTGCATCTCTTGTTTGTTGTGGATCAGCGGGCCCAGGCTGCGAACGGTCTCGCCGGCGGCGACTGCCTCCTCGACCATCTCGACGGCACGTTCGACACCGAAACAAAACCCGTATTCATCCGCCAGCAGAACTTGCATTTTTGCCAGACCTTAACTAAATTCTCTCTTTTGCCTAGCCCACGGGCAAGCTTTGATTTTAGCAAATGGCGAATGGAAACCAAACCAGCTTGTACGACTGCAGATTCCTCAGCGATGACCATTTCGGGAGCCTCTATTCGACATTTATCGAGGCATTTTCCGACTACGTGTTCCCCTTTGCACTGACCGAGGCCCAGTTCCGAAACCATATTAATCTCAACGCCGTGGACCTCAGCCGGACGGCCGGCTGCTTCGCCGACGATAGGCTCGTAGGCTTTTCGCTCAATGGCTTTGGCGAGTGGGATGGCCGGCCGACGGTTTACGATGCCGGCACGGGTGTGATCCCGTCAATGCGACGTCGCGGGATAAGCGAGGCGATGTTTGAAATGATGCTGCGAGCCTTTAGGGAGCGTTCGATCTCACAATGTCTCCTCGAGGTGATCACGAATAACGGCGGAGCGATCAGGCTCTACGAAAAGCTCGGATTCTCAACCGTCCGTGAGCTCGCACTCCTCCAGTGTGACGGCCAGATCAGACCGGCCGTGTCAGCAGCAGATGTTGCGATCCGCGATATTACCGACCCTGACTGGAAACTGATGACGTCATTTTGGGACGGCCGTCCTTCGTGGCAAAACTCAGTCGATGCGGCCAAGCGCACCCTGCCGCTCAAACGCATTCTCGGGGCCTTTCAGGAGGGCGTCTGTGTCGGCTACATCGTGTTCTCGTGCAGCTTTGGCCGTATCGCCCAGATGGCCGTTGACAAGGCCCACCGCAGACGCGGCATCGGCTCTGCTCTCCTCAGGGCGATGCAGGACGAAACAACGTCGGGATATTCGCTCCAGGTCATAAACGTTGACCGCTCACTAACCAACGCGGTCTCATTCTTCCGCAACCGCGGCTTCTACGAGCGCCTAACCCAATTCGAAATGCTCAAACCCCTCTGAGAAGGCCCTCTAACCCGCGCATGAAACGAGTCAGAATAATGGCCCCGACAGACGCGACCCACGAACCGCGCCAACTCACAATTGCCGCTGGCCTTAGCCAACGGTGAACGGTTCAAACGACTGTCGGGCTTTAGCCCAACCGTCCGCTAGGGCTATAACCAGATCTCATTGTCGCCGGCAGGGTTGCCCGGGCTCCGATGTGCCGACTCAATTCAGAACCGGTTGCGGTAGCGACCGGATTCTTCTTGCCAACGCCGGCGAACCGTGAAAAGAATCCGGTCGCTACCGCTCCCGGTTCTGAATTGATGCAGACGACCATCGCCGATGCGGATAACGCGGATAAAAACGCATAGATTCATATCCTCTTTATCTGCGTTATCCTTTTTATCTGCGGCTAATCTGTGTAAGGCACACGCGGGCAGGGATGCCCGCGCTCCAGCGCGGGGACACGACAAACCTCCGCACGATTGCCGTTGGCTTTAGCCAACGGTTGCAAGCCTAACAACGGTCGGCTTTAGCCCAAAGACCGGGAGTTGGGCTAAAGTCCGATCTCATTGTCCCGGCCAACCCACTGCCTGAAGGCAACGGCAATCAGACAACGGCAATAATGTAACGGCGATCTCACTGAAGACTGTCAGGCGATGCGCGCGGGCAAGCTGCCCACGTCCCGACGAGGAGACGCGGTTCCCGTATGGTCTGCGGTTTATCCGGGCGGGCAGGGATGCCCGCGCTACGATGTGGATGGCGCGGATATGTATTATTTTGGGCGGAATTCGAGGCTGCGGGCTCCGGTTTCCATGCGACGCGTGCCGAAACGGAGAAAGGCCTCGTAATTCTCCTTGTCCTGGCCGTCGAGATAGACAATGTTGGCCCCGATGAGAAACCTCTCGGCCGAAATGTGCACACCGACTTTCTTGTAGCGGCATCCCATCGCCCTCATGTAAACCTTCCCAGTGGGCAGGTCGATCTCAACGTTAAGCATTCGATCGTGGCCGACAAGATATTTCTCCTTTACACGGATCGATGGCACGGTAAAGCCGATACCCGTCCTGCTGATATCCACGGTCTCGCCGAGGATGCACGCCGCACGGGCGCGTTCGCGGCCGAGTTCGCTGTTAACGTCGGGATCGAACCAGACCTTAATTGGAGCCGTGTGCGTGCGGCGCAGTGATACCATGCGCTTGGAGAAAGAGCGGTTCAGCTTCGTTATAAGCTCACGTATCATCGCCGGGGGCCTGGATAAAGCGACAGGAACCTATCTTTATAATCGCAATAGATAAAAATTGCAAGCGGCTCAATGCATTTTTTCCACAGGCTATTTCACAGTTTTTCCACAGACCGTCATTTCGTCAGCGGAGTGCCGCCGGTATCGCGTTTGGATAAGGCGGCGCCATCGAGTAGGAACGACAGTTTCCCGCTCTTGCCGTACTCGACCGGCGTAGCGGTAGCGTAATAGGTCTTCCGTTCCGCGTCGAGATTGATCGTGTATACATAGCCCGTCGAGGTGGCCGACGTCGCATCATCGGGGATCAAGCCCTGCCCAACAAGGGTTCGCAGATCGGCGTAAACGCCCTGATTCTGTGCGGAGTACACGAGTTCGCCCTTGGCGATCCTTCGAAGCATCGCCTCGGCCTCCTCGTGGTGCACGTCGATGCGCAGGTTATAAAAATACTGTTTCCCGTCCGCCTTCATCCGTCGCTCACCGGCCTCATCAACGCTCATCAGGACCCAAACGTCTTTTTGCCGGCGTAGTCGGATCGTCTGCGTCTCGGGCTTGTCTGCGGCAGGCAACTCTATCGTGACGGTCGCACGGTCGCCCGAGACGATCTCACCATTGATCTTGAGGTCGGCGGGAACTTGGACGGCGAGCTTCTCAAAATCGACCGAGAACTCCTTCAACTCGGTGTCGGTAAGGCCCTCGATCGCGGGCCGCATATTCGTCATGTACATCGCCGCCCTGATATCCCTATCGCGCAGGCGCTTGTAAAACACCCTGACGGTGTCTGCCGGGCCGCCCGTCTCGATGTCGATCGTCGCTCCGTTTGAGGCGTCGGTCACCTTGGCCGGATCGGCGGCGGGAGCGGCGGCCCTTTCAGATGCCTTAGCTGCGCATCCGGCGAAAATGCCAGACAGTATGACAACTGCCAAGAGAAGCAGAACGCGTCGAGAAGGGGTGAACTCTCTCATCTGAATGACCTCGGGTGGAAAGAGCAGCTCAAGAAAAAGCGGCACGCCATAATTATAGCGTGCCGCGCACAAAGATGTAAAACACTTTTTAGCCGCGCTTCTTGAAGGCCATCCAACGTTCGCGGCCGACCAGATAGAGCAGGACTGAAAGGATCAGGAACGGAACCGCGCCCAGCCACCATGCATGATCGCCGGCAAAGAACGGATTATGGTCGCCGGCCCACTTGGTCGAGGCATCCTGAATGCTCTTGAGCCACGGCACGACAGCAAATATCGCGATCAGTATGCCTGCGATGGCGCCACCCGCAATGTATCCTGACGCCATCAATACGCCGTGAGATTTGTCGGTCTCGGCGATGATCTGGTCTTCGGTCAGGTTCTTTTCGGCGAGTTTCTTTTTCAGATAAACGTCAACGATCTTGCGCACCATGCCGCCTACGAATATCGGTGCGCTCGTCGCGATGGGCAGATACAGGCCGACGGCGAACGCGAGGGACGGCACGCCGACGATCTCGAGCATGATCGCTATCATCGCACCCAAGAGGACAAGTCCCCACGGCAAGTCGCGGCCCAGCACACCCTTGATGATGTAGCTCATCAGCGTTGCCTTTGGCGCGTCATAACGCTCGATGTTATTGCCGGCCGAATCCTTTTTGACGACGCCGTTGATCGCCGGATCGACGAGGTAAACGGGCTGACCCTGGTTCGTTACAAGGTATTTGCCTATCTGGCCCGATTTCGGATCGGTGTTTTGCCACACGTGATATTGCGTCGTGTCAGACGTGTATTCGCCCACCTTGACGTGCTCAGTCTTGAGTTGGCCATGCTCGCGAAAGAGTTTGTCTTCGGTCACCGTAAAGCCCGGCGGGAAGCCGGAAGCATCGACCTTTTGATAATAAGTTCCGCCATCGTTCAGCACGAGAAGCAGCGGCCCCAGTAGCATCGCCGAAGCAAGCGCACCTACGAGTATGGCGATCTGCTGCCGCTTTGGCGTTCCGCCAACGAGGAAGCCGGTCTTGAGGTCCTGCGATGTCGTGCCGCCGTTTGAAGCCGCGATACACACGATGCCGCCGATCGACAATGCCGTAACAAAATACGGATCAGGCGCCGTCCAGCCAAGGGCTAAAAACGCAAGACACGTAAACAGCAGCGTCGCGACCGTCATTCCCGAGATCGGGTTTGATGACGAACCGACCTCACCGGTCAGCCTCGACGAAACCGTCACAAAAAGGAAGCCCAGAATGATGATGAGGATCGAGCCAAAGATCGAAACGATCGGGTCCTTGCCGACAAACAGACCCAGCGATGGCGTGAGCATTATTGCCGCGACGAGGATGATGAGGCCGATGATGACGTACTTCATCGATAAGTCCTGATCGGTTCGCGGCACGTTGCCGTTCGCCGCGTCCGACGAACCTCGAAGGTCGGCGAGCCCCGACTTGAGCCCGCTCCAAATTGTCGGCAGGCTGCGGCCGAGCGAGATGATGCCCGCGGCCGTCACGGCTCCGGCACCGATGTAGAGGATGTATTCGCTCCGGATATTGCCGGGCGACATCTCAGCGATGGTCTTGCCGACGGCCGGCGCAAGCGGGCTGGTGAGGGCGTCGCCAAAATACTTGATCAGCGGGATCAGGATGAGATACGAAAGGATGCCGCCGCCGAGCATGATCGCCGAGATATACGGGCCGATAATGTAACCGACGCCGAGCAGAGCGGGATTGTTCTCCAGGTGGATCGAGCCGCCCTTGAGCACGTTGTCGGGCAGGTCTTTGCCGGGCTCAGGATTCCACGCAGCAAACACGTCCATCACCGACTTGTAAATGAAGCCGAGCCCGAATCCCGCAGCAATGATCTTACCGCGATGGAGCACCTCGTCGTCCGATGCGGCCTCGCCGCCGCCCTCATGAGCCGCGTCACGAGACTCCTTTGACGCACCGGCGATCAACACCTGTGCGCATGCCGTGCCCTCTGGGTACTTGAGGAATCCGTGCTGCTCCTTGATCAACGCGCGCCGCAGCGGGATCATCATCAGGATGCCGAGCAACCCACCCAGGACTGCGACGAGCGTCACGCGCCAGATCTCGAGGTCAAAGCCAAGTATCAATATCGCCGGCATCGTTACGCCGACGCCAAACGCAATGGATTCACCCGCTGAGCCGGCCGTCTGCATCATATTTGACTCGAGGATCGTCGCGTCACGCATACCGGCCTTTGACAGCAGGCGAAACAGCGTGATCGCTATGACCGCGACCGGTATCGAAGCCGACACGGTGAGGCCCGTCTTGAGTACGAGATACAACGACGACGCGCCAAAGATGACGCCAAGCAGCGTGCCGACGATCAGCGGAAACGCCGTCAGCTCACGCAGATTTGACGCGTCCGGAATATAAGGGCGAAAGTTCTCGAGAAAGGGATTCTTCATCTCGTCTCCTGTTTTGGTCTGATTCGAACGGGGAAAGTTACTGCAAAGCAATTTACAGCGGATTAACCAAAAACGCAATAAGACAGGCGGAAACACGAGCGATAGCGAATGTGCCCCGCCGAATCCTGCCGCGTCCGGCACACTTCCTACCGGTCGTGTTTCCGCCTGTGTATGTTCTACACTTGAGACCATGAAAACACTTCTTCTCGTGCTGTTTCTTGCTCTCTCAGCGGCTGCGCAGATCCCATCGCCCAAGGACGTCCTCGGCTTTACGCCGGGCGACGATAAGAAGCTGGCAAGCTGGGCGCAGGTTGTCGATTATTTTAAGCGGCTCGATGCAGCGAGCGACCGCGTGATATTCGAGGAGATCGGCAAGAGCACGATGGGCGCCCCATTCGTTTACGCTACGATCTCTTCGCATGAGAACCTAAAGCAGCTCGAAAAATATAAGGCGATCAACGGCAAACTCGCCGACCCCCGCAAGATCGTCGGAACGGGGGCACCCTTGCCCGCCCGTGACTCAGCGGCAAGACAGTTGATAAAGCAGGGCAAAACCATCGTCTTGATTACGTGCGGCATTCACTCAACCGAGGTCGGTTCGACGCTTTCGTCAATGCTGATCGCACATCAACTTGCGCTAGCTCCGCATGCGGACGTGAAAAAGATCCTCGACAACACGATCATCCTGCTTGTTCCGTCTCTCAACCCGGACGGCGTTGATATTGTCAAAAACTGGTATGACAAGACGCTCGGCACGCCATACGAAGGCACCGAGCCGCCCGAGCTTTATCACAAGTACGTCGGCCACGACAACAACCGCGACTGGTACGCCTTTACGCAGGTCGAGACGCAATTGACTGTCGATAAGATCCACAACGTCTGGCACCCGCAGATCGTCCACGACATCCACCAACAAGGCGAGAACGGAGCACGCCTTTTCCTGCCGCCATATATGCAGCCGGTCGAGCCAAATGTGCCAAAACAGATCGTCGAGGGCTATACCGAGCTCGGCAACGCGATGGCAGCGAAGATGCGGCAAATGGGTTACGAAGGCATCACGACCAACTCAACCTACGACGCATGGACGCCCGCACGAGCGTATTCGCACTACCACGGCGGCGTGAGAATTTTGTCCGAAACCGCCTCGGCGCGTCTCGCAACGCCCGTCACCAAAAAGTTCGAAGACCTCCGCGTCCCCGCAGACGACGGTTACGACCCAAAAGTCGAATCCGCCAATTTCGGCCCCGTCTGGCGCGGCGGCGAATGGAAATTAAGAAATATCACCGACTACATGACCACCGCCGCCTTCGCCCTAATGAATCACGCCGCCGATAACCGCGAGCGTTGGCTGACGAGGTTTTACGAGATCGGAAAGGAAGCGGTGCGGCCGAGAAATCGTATTGGCGAGATCTACGGCTATCGCGTGAAGATTGACGATAACTTTCGGATTCTAGAGAGGATATTGGAACGCGGGATGGTTCAATATGGCTTTCCTAAGGGCGAAAACGAAACGAAAGTGCTCCAAGTGAATTATTTCGACTCGACTTCGGCCTATCCGGCAGAATCGATAATTATTCCGCTCGAACAACCATACGGTGCTTTTGCAAAAGCACTTTTGGAACGACAGGCTTATCCGGATTTAAAGGATGCGAATGGCAACCCAATTCCGCCATATGACGTTACTGGTCACACACTCCCGCTTCTTTTGAACCTTGACGTTCAGGAAATCGTCGCGCCATTTAAACCGCAATGGCTTAATAAGGTTCGAACTTACAACGCGGTTTCTGACTGCCACCTTGGTTACGACAAGACCGCGATATTTAGATCGTTTAGTCCTTCGATGGACGAAGGATGGACGCGTTGGATGTTGGATAGAGGTCCTTGTACAGAGAACGAGAACATTCTTGCCACAGAGATTAGAAGTGGAGAATTTCGACAGAAGAAGCAGCCTTCTGCGCTGCTTCGCAAGGATTCACCGACGGTACACATTTATAGACACATCATCTTCCCCGACCAACCCGCCGCGCAGATCCTTAACGGCAATGCAAAAGGTGCGATGCCGGATGAGTACACGGGCGGCGTCGGCAAGGAGGGCGTCGAGATTCTCAAGAAGTTTGTCGAGGCGGGCGGCACGCTCGTCTTTCTCAACCGCTCGACGGAGTTTGCGATAGAGCAATTCAACCTGCCCATCCGCAACGTCGTCCGCGGCCTCGACCGCAAGCTCTTCTACATCCCCGGCTCCATCCTCCGCACCGAGCTCGATCTCACGTACCCGATCGCGCGCGGAATGCCCCAGCAATCCATCGCGTGGTTCGAGAACGGACCGGCGTTTGACATAGCCGTCGGACCGCAGGCTGCCAGCCTGCGTGTGGGTGGGCATGCGTCAAGTGCCGACACGACCTCTCTTCCGACAGACACGCAGGCTGGCAGCCTGCGCTCCGACATTCGCGTTATCGCCCGCTACCCATCCGACCCCAAAGCCATACTCTTATCGGGCTGGGCCCTCGGCACCGACAAGATCGCCGGCAAAGCGGCTCTCGTCGAGGTCACAATGGGCAAAGGCAAGATCATCCTATTCGGCTTTCGCCCGCAATACCGTGGGCAAAGCCTGGCGACGTTTCCATTGTTATTCAATGCTATAAGCCAGTAGGATACTAGCCATGAATCTGAGAAAGACATTCTTGTACACGCTGATCGGCTCGGTAGCCTTTAGCGCTCTGCTGGGGATCGCGGTTATCGTCCTGGGCAATTTTGGCAATGTCGAGGTCAGGATATTGATGACGACGTTGACGATCACGGCGACGAGCATTCTCGGACTGGCGTGTGGAGCGTACTACGAAACCGGGCACGGGCGCATGCTGCCGTTGGCGGGAATAGGTTTCGCACTTGTCGCGGCCATTATGACGTTCCTGATCGTCTGGAACGTCTTCGACGAAAATGAGGTCTTTATCAAATCGGCCGGCACCATCCTGCTCGCATCCGTCGCCTGTTCGCACCTGTCGCTACTCTCGCTCGCGCGGCTGGACAAGCGTTTTGCATGGTCACGCATTGCCGCGTTCGTCACCGTCTGGCTGCTCTCGGCCCTGCTCGCCTATCTCATCTGGTTTGAGCCGGATGCAAACAGCGACCTCTTTGCCCGGACGATCGGCGCCCTCTCGATCCTCGTTGCTTCGGTAACTATTGTAACGCCCGTTTTTCACAAACTGAGTTCCGGCGAACCGACGATAGCGGATATCGACGCCGAGATACTAACCCTAAAGCACAAGATCGATGATCTCGAAAGAAGGAAAGATGTGCTGGCCGTCAGTCGTCCTGAAGAGGATCAATAAGCCGAAGGCCGTCAAACATTCGAAAGTGCTTATCAGAAGACGCGAACCGAGCGTTGTGGGAAATGGCGTATGCCGCCAGAACGGCATCTGAATACCGTCTTCCAACGGCCTTCGCGGCAATACTCGTGCGGCAAACAACATCGAGGTGATCTTGTGTAGGGCCAAGGAACACCGAGTTTGGCTGTCCAAGCCAGCCGCGGACGATGCCGAAGGCCTCTGACAGCGTCAAGCTCGCGGGCAGCGCCGCCCTATTCGTTGAGATACGAATAAATCCATTCACGGTCTCCCAGCAAAAGGCAGCTATATCAGAGCCACTCATCAAGTGCTCGAACCATGCGCTCGCGCGCGGAAACCGCTCGTCCGCTTCGTTATGCGCGTAGATCAGTACATTAACATCGACCAAGATCATCGGTGAAGCGGGCCTTCGATCTCCTCAAGGAGGTCGCTGATATTGTCGTAGTTGATATGAGGATATACGCCCATATTCTTTGAGCGGACCTTGAATGGTTTTCGCGGGGCCTTTTCGATCTCAGTTTTCTGATAGCGGCCGAGCCGGATGAGTTCGTTGACCGCTTCCTTAAATGTCTTTCCTTCCCCGCTCCTCATCTCATCTCTCACCGTCTTCACTACATCATCGTCGAGAGTTATCGTCGTTCTCACGAGCGCATAGTAGCACGTGTGATGCAATGATGTCTATCGAAAGGCATCATGATGCTTCATATAAAATCGGGTCATTGACGCCCGCCTCTGCAAATCCGCGCAATCTCAAGGCGCACGAATCGCACGTCCCGCAGGCAAGCGTTTCTGACCTGTAACACGACCACGTCAGGTGCAGCGGCGCGTCTAGTTCGATTCCCTTTTTTACGATCTCGGATTTTGTCAGATGGATGATCGGCGTGCGCAGCTCGATGTGCGTTCCGGGCTTTGTGCCCGTGTCAACGACTCGCTGAAACGCCTGATAGAATTCAGGCCTGCAATCTGGATATCCGCTCGAATCTTCGGCAACGGCACCGATGTAGATCGCGCTGGCGCCAATCACTTCAGCCCAGCTCACGGCGATCGACAACATATTTGCATTGCGAAACGGGACGTAACTCGCAGGTATTTCGTTCGATGCCAGGTCGGCGTCGGTGACGGCGATCGTCTCATCCGTCAGCGACGAGCCGCCGATCTCTGCCAGATGCTCGACCGAAACATCGAGCCTTTTTTCGACGCAGTAATGATCGGCAATATCACTGAACGCCCGTCTTTCCCGCTCCTCCGTTCGCTGGCCGTACGAAACATGCAAGAATGCGAGTTCGTCACATTCACGCGCCGCGATCGCCGCCGTCACGCACGAGTCCATTCCTCCCGAAATTACAACTATGCTCTTCATCTTTTCTTGGATTTCTTTGCGTTCTGCGCGACTTTGCGGGCAATAGGCTTTCTCCCGCAAAGACGCAAAAGTGCAAAGAAGAAAGATCACAAGTTATTCACGACTCGAGTGATCCCATCTTTTATGAGGGGAACGTTAAAGTTGATAAGAAGACCCAGTTTCAAATCCATGAGTCGAAGATATGTTCTTACCTGCTTTGGATGCACCGGCGCGATCGACTCGACGGATTTTATCTCGACAACTACTTTTCCACCGACGATCATATCCGCTCGGAAGCCAATATCGAGCCGCACGGCCTCCCAAACGACGGGCCACGGCTGTTGTGTTACTACACTAAGCCCGCGTTTCGTTAGTTCGTGATCGAGAACCTTCTCGTAAACGGATTCAAGTAACCCAGGACCGAGCTTGGTATGGATCTGAAACGCACAATCGACGATGATTCTAGCGATGTCGTTTTTGTGCATAAGGCAAGTTTCCCGCAAAGCCGCAAAGGCGCCAAGAAGACAGAAGATAAATGCGAAGTGTAATTGGTGAAGGATTTCACTTTGCGTTCTTTGCACCTTTGCGGCTTTGCGGGAAATCTTTTTCTAAACGCCACGGACATCGGCTCCCCAAATGTATTTGTGAAGCTGGAGATTGAGTCTCACGTTGTATTTGCTCTTTGAGATAGCCTCAGCCAAAACAGGCAGATTGACAGCTCCGTGGACCGGCGAGATCAATATCTGTTTCGAGCGGTTCTGAAGATCATATTTGTCGATCATGACGGTTGCGAAGACCCAATCCTCGAAGTTCGCAACGACAAACTTTACCTCATCAACATCTGGACGAACGCACTCGAGATTTTCCCAATAGTTTCGCTCGGACTCACCCGATGCCGGGCATTTGATATCCAGGATAACGGCGGCGCGTTTGTCGACCTCTTCGATCGAAAAATAACCGCCGGTCTCGATCAGTACCTCATAGCCGCGGTCGCAAAGCTCTTTGACAAAGGGAAACACATTCTTCTGTGCGAGTGGCTCGCCGCCCGTGACTTCAACCAACGGACAGCCGAATTCGTTGAGCTTTGTAAATATGTCTTCAAACTCGATCTTCTCTCCACCGTAGAACGTGTACTCACTGTCACACCACACGCACCGCATCGGGCAGCCCGTAAGACGCACGAAGGCACACGGCCGCCCGGCGTGCGACGACTCGCCCTGGACCGAGAGGAATATCTCGGTGATCCGGAGAGATCGGTCAGATGTCGGCATCAGGATCAAACCTGAAGGAACGAGATATACGCTTTACTACCGGATCCATCTTCTTTTTTTGATCGCGCGGATACTCTATCGTAAAGGTAAAGAAGATATCCGGTCCTGCCGCCCCTCGATGAAGTGTTCTCTGATAGAAGATACGGCCATTCACTGTGCATGAGATCACAAAAAACTTATCATCGAGAACCTTGTATATCTCTCCATCGCCACACTTCCCGAGCGAATCATCGTATTGCTCAACGAGAGTCCGGCCGAGTGCGTTATGCTGTCCCCAGACGAGCATTTCGATCTTGCCATCCTTTGACCTGAATGTCCGGCCGTCATTATTTGCCGGCGGCGCCTGTTGATTCAACAGGCTCGACGGGAACTCGATCGAGTAAGCGAACCGATCGTTTCGGTATGTCCGATACCTCGTCTGAGCAACGATTCCGAAAGCCGCAACCATGATAACTAAAGCGCTAAGAACTAGTTTTTTCATATCAGAATAACCCCCACCAACGATTTTGATTAATAATTTCACCTATACCAAACGAAGCGAGATTCGCTACAATAATGGCCCCAAAGCTCCTGATCCACTCGCGCGTGTCGATCGTGTCATTGCCGCGAAAGGCCAGCCAGAACAAGACACACTCGGCAAGCGGCGCAAATGTTTCCGCAATGACCAGGTACATCGCCCTAGATTGGCCATAACACAGTGTCGGGAGCACCAGCACCACGATTGGATAGGTACACGCCGTCAGCCAAACGCCGCATAAGAGACGCTGGCGGAGCGAGAGCTTGCGTGTCAACCCCACGAGCAGTACCGGCGTCTCGATCAGGATCGTAACAAGATAGCCGAACGGCAAGAAGTACCAGAGATGCGAAAAAGTCAGATCCATCACCTCCGGCGACGGCGCCTCGTCAAAAAACGCGAGGAACCGAACCATGCCGGTGATCTCTGCGATTCCGCTGACAGCTAACATTTGCTGAGATTCTCTACTGCGACGCGATCGATCCAGTCGCCTTTGCCGATGACGACAACACCCGTTTGGCCCGGTGCGTAACAATAGTTACGCACCCTGTTCACGGTTCCGTCCTTAGCATAGACCGCGACCGTAAAGCGAACTGAAAAATTACAGGTATTTGTAGCTCGGAGCTTTACAAAGCCGTCGCTAGGATCGATCTTAGCCTCCCAACTAATACCGCATTCGGAAGCAATAAGGTCGCGTCCCGACGACGGGGTTTCGTGAGGCGTTACCGGCCTAGCCGTGCTCACAAACATCAGGAACGCGAATATACAGAAAACAAGAGATCGCATATTCAAAGCCTCCTCTCGATCAAAGCATCTTTATCAAAAATGGGAACTCAGCCAACACGTGGCCTATCGCAACACCAAAATAAATGTCTCGCGTCGTCGTGTAATCGACGGCGAAGCCCGTCCATAGGGCAAACATCAGCATCACACTGACCGTCAGGGCCGCGGCGACAAGCCTCGGAAATCCGCCCTTGCTCGCATAAAGCGGAATGTCCCTAAGCGTCCACGGTATCGCCCGACGGTCCGCGAGCGGTATCAGCAAAAGCCAGACGAAGTAATGTATCGATTCAAGAAAGACGTGCGTCGCCACCAGCAGATGGCTCGATATGCCCGGCAGTATCTGGCTGCCGGCGTGCTGCGCGATACGCCAAAATAGATTTGTCTCCTCGGGCAGATTTGGCCGGCCGGCAAGTGCGAACCAGAGCAGGACAAGAAACACCGGAATAGACGCCAGGCAGCAGTGATACGCCCTCAGCCATTCCGGCCGCGAACGCCGGATCTGCCGTTCGAGGAACCACATCGCAATGAATGGGTGAATGTAAACGAGCGCAAGGCTCCAGTATTGCGGGACAAGCCATGCGAGAGCTGCGAGCAAAAAGGCAACGGGAAACGCCCAAGACCAATCGCTCTTTGGCCGCTGCCTGCCTCTGAGATAGAAGAGGAGGCCAAGCCACAACACGAAGGCCGTATTCCAAACGGCCGCAAACATAGCCCAGCCCGCATCGCCCCACAGCCAGTTGCCGCTTGCAAAATAGAGCGTCAGGTACGCCGCGGCCAGCACGATCACACCGCCTATGCCGACGCTGTAATAGAGCTTTGAACGGCCCCACCGCAGCGGCATTCGCGCGACGAAATAGCGGACCTCCATTACATTATGAACGCCCGCAAACAAGAAGATCGTCGCGATCGACGCGGCCAGCGGAAAGCTGCCGATAGCAAGGGCCGCGACGGCACACGCCGCTACGAACGCAAAGAAAAATATCTGTGCGCTCGTGATCGCCGGCTCGGCTACGCGGACCTGCTGCATCTACTCCTCCGGGCCGTCTGACTTTGGGTCCGGCACGATCAGTTCGATCACGCTGCGGTTCGGATCGGTCGTCGTCTCCACCTTGATCTTGCCCGATGCCTGCTTGTACATATGCACGCTCCGGGTAAAAAGCGAGCTCGTGATCGAACGGGCCTCAGGCGGCGGGCCGATGTTTGCATAGACAAACGACGCGGCAGCGGTCACGACCGTCAGGGCAACCAGCGTCTTTCCCTTTGCCCCCGACGCTTTCCCCGAACGAGCAAACCAAATGCCTCCAAACACAAGTGCCAGGCTCAGGAACATTCCACTGACGATGGTCTGAGTGCGTGATATCGAACTCTCGGCCGGTGTTTCGACCGAGGCCGTATTGTCTTCGCCATCATCGATCTGTTCGAGCTCGGCCCGAAGCTGTTTGACCTGAGACTTTGGAATACGAAGCACCGCTTCTGTGGCATTGCGGTCAAGTTTGATAAACAGCGTCGAACTGACGCCGGGCTTTGGCTTAGGTGTCTTCGCAGGCTTCGGCGGCGCGATGTCCGCATAGGCTCCGAGAGAGGCAATGAACAGGACGGCGAGCATCAGCGTAATTCGTTTCATATTCGACTCCTTTTCGGGCTGGTTTTTGGTGAATTATAACAGCAATCCACCAGAACCACCTGCGATAGCGGGTGGTTAAGTATATATGTTCAGAACGGCACGCATGAGCTTCACTTGCAACCTTCAACCACCCGCTATCGCAGGTGGTTCTGACTTTGCTAAACTTTTTGAATATGCGAACACAGCTTAAACGATTCATCGAGCAGATGGATGGGGGCTCGGTGGCGATCATTCCGGCGGCACACGAGCAGACGCGAAGCTACGACACCGAGTTCAAGTTTCGGCAGGACTCGGATTTTTGGTATCTCACCGGCTTTCCCGAACCCGACGCGATCGCTGTGATCACCAAAGGTGATAAGAAACCGTTCACGCTCTACGTCCGTCCGCGCGATCTCGAAATGGAAACGTGGTTTGGCCGTCGCCAAGGCGTCGTAGGTGCGGTCAAGAACTATGCCGCCGATCGAGCTTTCCCTATCGACAAGTTCGCCGCCGATCTCGGCAAACTGCTTGATGGCCGCGAAAAGCTTTATTACCGTTTCGCGGTCGATAGTGCACTCGACCGGCAGATACTCGGTTATTTGACCGAACAGCGCGTTCGGCGTCTTAAGACGGCCTATCCGCCGCACACGATCATCGACCCAACGCCGATCATCGGCGAGATGCGTCTGCATAAATCGCCAAAAGAGGTCGAGTATATGCAGAAGGCGGCCGATATCGCCGCCGAAGCTCACGTCCTCGCGATGAAAAAGGTCAAGCCCGGCATGAACGAGGGCCAGGTCGAGTCTCTGATGGAGGCATACATGCGCGACAAAGGCGCAAGCGGCGTTGCGTATAACTCGATCATCGGCGGCGGCGACAACGCGACGATCCTGCACTATGTCGAGAACAACATGCCGCTCAAGGATGGCGACCTGATACTGATCGACGCCGGTGCCGAATATCAGGGCTATGCCTCGGACATTACGCGGACGTTCCCCGTAAACGGCAAATACACCAAGGCCCAACGCGAGGTTTACGATGTCGTGCTCGACGTTCAATTGCGGTGCATCGAATACACAAAAACGGGGAATACCGTCAAAGGCCGGCAGGAATTCTCGATCGAACTCCTGACCGAGGGGATGAAGAAACTCGGCTTGCTCAAGGGCTCGACCAAAGACCTGATCAAGAAAAAGGCGTACATGAAATACTACATGCACGGCGTCGGCCATTACCTCGGCCTCGACGTGCATGATGCGGGACGATACTTTGTCGATCAGCAGGCAAAACAGTCAAAATCCTTCGCCCCGGGCATGGTCCTCACTGTCGAGCCCGGCCTCTATATCCCACCGGACGACAAAGCCGCACCCGCAAAATACCGCGGTATCGGCATCCGCATCGAGGACGACGTTCTGGTCACCAAAGACGGCAACCTGAACCTCACGGCAAAGGTCACAAAAGACCCGAACGAGATCGAGTCGATAATGGCCCGCAAACGATGAATTTTGACCGGGATGAAGAAAAGAACGTAGAGAATATCCGTAAGCACGGATTTGATTTTTGCGATGCTTGGGAAGTTTTTGACCGATTCGCACTATTTAGTCCCTCGGCGTATCCAGGCGAATCGCGGTTCTTATGCTTCGGTAAACTCGATGACGAAATTGTTGCGATAGTTTTTACCTTGAGAGGTGATACAATCCGTATTATCTCCTTTAGACGGGCGCGAAAGAGTGAACGACGCTACTACAAAGAGGAAATCAAGAACCGATTGGGCAAGGATTCGAGCGATGTCTGATGAGGATATTGATACGTCTGACATTCCGGAACAAGGTAAAGAGGTTTTTGAGAATGCCGAACTCTGGATACCGCCGGGCAAATCTCCAGTTGTCCTTGCAGTCGATGAAGATGTTGCTGACTGGTTTGAAGAGCAGGGGCCTGATTATAAACGGATTATGAACATGGCTCTTCGAGAATACGCTGACGCTCATCGCTGATGAAACTCACTGACCTGATCGCCCAACTCCCGCTCCTATTTGCAGCGCTCTTCGTCGCGGTCCTCTTCATCCAATCCGGCCTCGACAAGGTCTTTGACTGGAAAGGCAATCTCGGTTGGCTCACGGGGCATTTCTCTAAAACACCTCTGGCCAAAATGGTGCCAATGATGTTGGCGACGATCACGGTGATGGAGATCGCGACGGGGCTACTTGCGGCGGCGGGACTGGTGTATCTGCTCGTGACCGGCCAAAATACGCTGATCTTCTACGCTTCGATCCTCGGTGCGGCGAGCCTGACGGCCCTGTTCTTTGGACAACGCATCGCAAAGGACTATCCCGGCGCAGCCGTGCTCGTCCCCTACTTTATTCTGTTGTTGATAATGATGTATCTTTCGTCGCCGTCGCGTGTCTAGCGCGTCAGTCGGACGATCTGAAGCTTTACGCAGTAAGCGTTCGCTGCGATCGTCTTTTTTGAATGCGGGGCCGGATCGAGCGTATCGACAGAGACAGCCCAGACGCCGACCTGATCGCCGCGTCGGCCGATGGTCGAGTTAAATTCGTAATCCTTCGTTCCCTGCTCGCCCGTTATCCGGAATTTCATTATCGCGTTCCCGGCCCAGATGCATTCGACATCGGTCGGGCAGCGCGAATCTTCGGTGACGCCGAGGAACTTGATCTTAAGTCCGCTCATTTTGGCCGTCTTTTGCTGGCCCGTCTTGAGCGTGACGGTCTCGATCTTGAACGGCTCGATCTCCTGCGAATAGCTGTTCATCGTCATCAGCAACCCAACAAATATAGCAAACACAGCAGTTTTCATAGCAACCTCAGCGGGCCGCGACCGGTATCGCCGCCGCACCATTAGAACGAAATCGGGCCGAATGCGTTGCAGACAAACTTCACGCCGCGGCTGACGCTCCGGTCTTGATCTTTTCCTCGATCGCCCGGGCAAATTCATTTGTCTTTGCCGCACCTCCTAGATCGCGCGTGATCGCCTTGCCTTCGGCAAAAACAGCAAGGATCGCATCGTACATGCGTTTTGCCGCATCGCGTTCGCCGATATGATTCAGCATCTGAACGGCCGAGAGCATTAGCGCCGTGGGATTCGCGACGCCCTGCCCGGCGATATCGGGGGCCGATCCGTGAACGGCCTCAAATACTGCGCCCTGTTCACCGATATTCGCTCCCGGCGCGAGGCCGAGGCCGCCGATCAGGCCGGCGCACAGGTCACTGACGATGTCGCCGTAGAGATTTTCGAGCACCAACACGTCAAACTGTTCCGGCCGCATCACGAGCTGCATGCAGCAATTGTCGATGATCTTGTCATCGGCCTCGATATCTGGAAATTCCTTCGCCACGCTATAGAAACACTCGAGGAACAGGCCATCAGAGAGCTTCATGATGTTCGCCTTATGAACGGCGGTCACCTTCTTGCGGCCATTGTCTCGCGCATATTCAAACGCGTAACGAGCGATGCGCGTCGAGGCCTTTTCGGTAATTATCTTGAGCGACTCGACCACGCCCGGCACGACGACGTGCTCGAGGCCGGCATAAAGGTCCTCAGTATTCTCGCGAACAATAACGAGGTCAAGCTCGGGATAGCGGCACTCGACATTCGGAAGAGCCTTGACCGGCCGCACATTTGCGTAAAGGTCGAGGGCCTTTCGTAAACCGACGTTGACCGATGTAAAACCCTTGCCGATCGGCGTCATCTGCGGCCCTTTGAGAGCGACCTTATTCCGGCGGATCGATTCGATCGTCTCTTCCGGCAGTGTCGTGCCAAATTTCTCCTGCGCCTGGGCTCCCAAAATATGTGTTTCCCAGTCGATCGCGACGCCCGTCGCTTCGATAACGCGGACAGTTGCCGCGACGATCTCAGGCCCGATGCCGTCGCCAGGGATCAATGTGATCTTGTGATTCATAACTATGTCTATTCTACGCGATTCGGCAATGAAAAGTAGCTCATAGCTAATAGCTATCAGCTACGAGCTTTTCAATATGTCTTATACTGTTTCCAATGTCTGACGTTTTGATCATCGGCGGCGGCGTTATCGGGCTGAGTATTGCCCGTGAACTGCGGCGTCGCGGTGCGGGCAAGATAACCGTTATCGAAAAAGGCGCGTGCGGACGCGAGGCCTCGTGGGCGGCAGCCGGAATGTTGACTACGGACGTGCATGCGAACGTCAAGGATGCTGCCTATCTGCTGGGGACGAAGTCGCGCGATATGTATCCGAGGCTGGCCGCGGAACTCTTGAATGAGACGGGCATCGATATTGAGCTAGATACGGCCGGAACGCTGGACGTTGCTTTCGGCGAGGACGACGGTCGGCTCCTTCTCGAAAAGTATAAGCAACAATCCTCGATCGGCATCACGGCCGAAACGCTCTCGCTCGAAGATATCCTAAAACTTGAGCCCGAATTATCCTCGCTGATCACGGTCGGAGCACTTTATCCCAACGACTGGCAGGTCGAGAACCGAAAACTGCTACTCGCATTGCTGCGTTATGCGAGCCTCAACGATATCGAGATCCGCGAGAGCGCTGAGGTCACCGGAGTCATCGTCGAGAATGGTCGGGCAAGAGGCGTTCAAACCGCATCCGGCCCTGTGTATGCCGGCCACACGATACTTGCAACCGGTGCGTGGACGTCCCTCATCATACTTGGCGATACGGCGATGCCGTTCACGGTCAAGCCTATGCGCGGCCAGATCGTAGAGTTTCAGGGGCCGCCGCTCACGCTCGCACATGTGATCTGGACCGGGCATAACTACATAGTTCCGCGTGCTGACGGACGTGTCCTTGTCGGATCAACGTCAGAAGATGTTGGTTTCGACCAGTCGGTTACGGAGGAGGCAATCTCTGACTTAACAGAAAGGGCCACCAGGATCGCACCGGCGATCGGAACGATGCAGGTAACAGATCGCTGGTCGGGGCTGCGGCCTTTTGCCGGTGATGGGCTGCCTATCATCGGCCCGATCTCGGGTCTCGACGGCATCACCATAGCGACGGCCCATTACCGCAACGGTATACTGCTCGCGCCGTTAACGGCGTCGCTGGTAGCAGACACTCTGATCGGGAACTCGGACACCGGGCCATGGAATGTCTTTTGCCCGGACAGGTTTCTATCCGCAGCAGCAACTCGATAAATGAAGCTATCTACGATCCTTCTCGTCCTGATTTTTTCCTCCGGCATTGCTGCGCAGTCCGGCCGGATTGGCCCGACGGGCGTGGGCGAGACAGCAACCGCGGCCGGTGAGCCCACGGTCAAACAGCTTTTTGACGAGGCAAACGGCTATTTGAAATCAAAACTCATCGAGTACGAAACGAAGAAGGTTACTTACAGCGATTCGCTCCTCGCCCGGACAAAGCTTGAGCAGCGTCAGCTCGCGGCTCGGCACGCGGCCACTGCCGCCACGCGAACAAATCTCGCCGGTGATGACTTCTATTACCTCGGCATGCTTAATTGGATCGCAGATAACCTCGACGGAACGGCAGAAAATCTGCTCAAATTCATCGCCGCCGAAGGTTCATCTGTCGATCGTGTCCAGACGGCACGATCCATCACCGCAGTTGTTTTGGCAAAGCAGAAAAAACTCGTCCAAGCGGAAAAAGTGTTTGCCGATTACCTGGCAATAGAGCCTCGCAAACTGACCGAACGGGCCCGCGTCGAGGGCGAGCTCGCCAAGGCCTATCAGGCAGAGAATGAATTTCTGAAGATGGCACGGCACGCCGAGGCAGCCTATGCCGCATCGAAGGACCTACTGAAAAATGCCTCGTCGCGTGCACGCGGTCTCGACGAGATACTTGACGCCGGAATGCTCGTTTTTGAGGCCCATCGCGATTCGGGCAGCCGCGAAAAAGCTGAGATGGCCCTCGACGATATGCGTATCACGGGCGCGACGGTAAACTCTTCGGGCCTCTACTATTACGCTGTCGATCAAAAGATAAAGTATCTGATCGACACGGGCCGAAAGCCGGCGGCGCTGGCCTACTTCGCATCGGCGTTGGCAGCCGTCCCCAAAGAATTCGTTGACCGCTATTCGCAGGGCGAGGTCTCGTCGCGGCTCAGAAAGCGCGAACAGCATTATAAATTGCTCGGCGAGCCCGCGCCTGAATTCCAGGCCCCGGCCGAGTGGTTTCCCGGCAAGGCCCGTACGCTTGCCGACATGCGGGGCAAGGTCGTGCTGCTCGATTTCTGGGCGACTTGGTGCGGCCCGTGCTTTGAGGCATATCCGTCACTGATCGAATGGCATCAGGACTATCGCGAGGCGGGCCTTGAGATCATCGGCGTCACGCGATATTACGGCAAGGCCGGCGGCTTACCGGCCGATCCGCCATCCGAGCTAAACTTTCTCAAACAGTTTCGGACCCGCGAGCGGCTGCCTTACGCCTTCGCCGTTGCAACCGGCCAGGCCATCCAGCTGCAATACGGCGCAACTGCGCTGCCCACAGCCATCATCATTGACCGCAAGGGCATCATCCGCTACGCAGAAACGGGATCGAGCCCGTCCCGCATCACCCAAATGCACGAGATGATCAAGAAACTCCTCGCCGAAAAGTAGCGTCAATTCAGAACCGGGAGCAGTAGCGACCGGATTCTTTCACTGGAAAAGCCGAAGTTCGTCGGAGGACGAGACTGATCCCAGAATTTCGCCGCCGACACTTACCGGAATCCGGTCGCTACCGCTCCCGGTTCTGAATTGAATGTCCTTGCTCTTCGGTGAATGTGAGTTAAGATTCAGGTGATGCCAAAGAACGGACGCACACAGGGCCTCTACGACCGCATCGCCGACGTCCAGAACCTGGCGATGAAGCTCAACGGCTATCGCCAGTCGGTCGCCAAATACTTGCGGTCGCTCAAGCTCGACATCGGCCCTGATTCTCTCGTCCTCGACGCCGGCTGCGGCACGGGCCTCGTGACGCTGGCGTTTCAGGAGGCAGGCTATCGGCCAAAGCGGATCGAGGCCGTCGATCTTTCCTTCAAGTCGCTGAGCGTCGCCCGGCAGGAATTTCGCGAACGAAGGCGGCTCGCACGCCGCACGGACATGATCCAGGGCAACGTGCTCAGGATGCCGTTTGCGGACAACACGTTCGACCTGCTGCTGATGTGCGGCGTGCTCGAATACACTCCGCTCGACGCAGGACTCGGCGAGGCGGCGAGAGTGCTAAAAAAGGGAGCTCCGCTCGTCTTTCTTCCCGTCAAACCGTCCATCGTCGGTTCGGTCCTCGAATTGCTCTATAATTTTAGGATCCATCCGCTCACGGACGTTCGCGCAGCGGCGATGCGCTACTTCAATATCGTCGGCAATTTCCAGTTCCCGATCACCGAACCGATCGCGTGGTCAAAGACCATCTTCCTGCTCGAAAAGAAATGAGCCGCTCGCCGCTCATCATTGCCCACCGCGGAGCGAGTGCTCACGCGCCGGAGAACACAATGGCAGCACTGCGACTGGCGATAGATCTCGGGGCGGACGGCGTCGAATTCGATGTCCGGCTTGCACGAGACGGAGTGCCGGTCGTCATTCACGATGCGACGTTGAAACGCACGGCCGCGCGGCCCGAGCAAGTCTGCGACCTGACATCCGAAGAACTCCGCCGCATCGATGTCGGATCGTGGTTCAATAGGCGATTTCCGAAACAGGCCGACCTCCGATTCGCTCGCGAGACAATTCCCACGCTGGCGAGTGCCCTGAGCCTGTGCGAGAGCTTTGCGGGCCCGATATACGTCGAACTGAAATGCCGGCCCTCGGACGTCAAGCCGCTGACGGCGGCCGTCAGCGGCCTGATCCGAGACTCGCCGTTCCTGTCGCAGATCATCGTCAAGAGCTTTGACCTCGCTGCTGTCGCCGAATTGCGAAGCCTGTTGCCGTCCGTCCAAACGGCTGCGCTTTTCGAACCGTCGATCATGACCGTTCTTCGGCGACGCAGCCACCTGATCGGCATGGCCCGCGAAGCAGGTGCCCGGCAGCTTTCGCTTCACACTTCACTCGCAACGCCAAAACTGACACAGCTTGCCGCGGATGTCGGCATGTCCGTCGCTGTATGGACGACCGATGACCCGCGATGGATAGCCCGCTGTAGGCAGCGCGGCATCGGATCACTCATCACCAACGACCCGGCCGGCATCATAAGACATTTGGGCCGAAGCGACTGATTGTTGCCTGTCACGATTTTTGAGAATAAACTCAAGAGGAATGAAATTTTACGAGACAGTTCTCGATCTGATCGGCAACACGCCGCTGGTGCGGATCAATCACCTGACAAAACAGCACAAGGTGAAGGCACAGGTCTTTGCGAAAATGGAGAGCCTTAATCCCGGCTACTCGGTAAAGGACCGCATCGGCATCTCGATGATCGAGTGGGCCGAGAAGGATGGCACGCTAAAGAAAGGCGGCACGATCATCGAGGCTACGAGCGGCAACACCGGTATCGGCCTCGCCCTGGTCGCGGCCGTTCGCGGTTACAGGTGCATCTTTGTGTTGACCGATAAGGTTTCGGTCGAAAAGGTCCGTTACCTAAAGGCCATGGGCGCCGACGTCGTCGTCGTCCCGGCAGCGGCCAAGCCCGGAACGCCCGATCATTATCACGAAACGGCCGCCCGCATCCACAGAGAGACGCCGAACTCATTCTATCCCGATCAATACCAGCATCCGGCTAATCCGCTCGCCCACTATCGCACGACGGGGCCCGAGATCTGGAATGACACAGACGGCAAGATCACTCATTATGTTGCCGGCATCGGCACCGGCGGCTCGATAAGCGGCACGGGCCGTTATCTGAAGGAACAAAACCCGAAGATCAAGATCATCGGCGCCGATCCGTACGGATCGATATTCAAGAATTACAAGGAATCAGGCCGCGTGCCCGAAGCAACGCCTTACCTGGTCGAAGGCATCGGCCAGAGCTTGCCGGTCACCAATGCCGACATGAGCGTAATCGACGAGGTCATAAATGTGACCGACCGCGATTCGTTTGAATGTGCCCGCCTGCTCGGACGCCGCGAGGGAATCTTCTGCGGCGGCTCGACCGGCACGAACTTCTGGGCGGCGTTGAAGGTCGCTAAGGATCTGGACGAAAACGGCGTCGTCGTCTTTATCGTCTGCGACACCGGCGAGCATTACCTGACCAAATTCCATTCGGACGAATGGATGAAAGAAAAACTGCTGCTCGAACCGCAACGCATCACCGCCGGACTCATCGCAGAGACAAAGAACGGCTCGTCGCCTACGGGCGTTATCTTCGTGGGGCCCGACGCCACGGTCGCAGAGGCCCTCGAAATGATGAATTCGCACGGTGTGACCCAACTGCCGGTCATCGATGGCTACACGGCCGTCGGCAGCCTCCGTGAAAGCGGCCTGTTGACAAAACTGCTGGCTAACCGCGACCTCATGGACGCAAAGATCAGCGACGTGATGGACAAGGCCTTCCCGGTCGTCGATGTCGATACAAGTCTCAAAGAGATCAGAGCGAAGCTCCAGCGCCATCCGGCCGTGCTGATCGAGGATTTCAAACGCATCACGGGCATCATTACGCGTTCGGATGTGCTTGATATCGAGAAATAATTTGGGTTAACCTTTCCGCACTCTATGAGCGACGAGGTCAAAAAGGCAGACAATGACGGCGAATGGCAGATGCCCGAGCCCGTATTCCGATCATCCGAAGGCTACACGCCCAAGGCCGCTGCGGCTGTGCCCGAAGACGACTTCCCGACCAACCCCGCCTTTGACGAGGCTCCGACCGAAACACCTGACAAGCCCACCGACGACGATGCCGTCCAGACCGTTCGGCCGAAGGAAAAGACACGCGTCCGCCATCAAAAAAAGAAAAAGCGCGGCTGCCTGAAGTCAGTCGCGCTCATGATCGTGATCCTGATCGCATCCGTCGCCCTGATCATCGGGACGGTAATCTATTTCATCTTCTATTCCGGCCCACGCGGACCTTTCTAAGTTCAGAGTGCAAGCTTTAGCTCGTCTCCGGCGAACGCATGAACAAGCTAAAGCTTGCACTCTGAACTACGGATGCGTCATGTCCTCAGCCTTGACCAGCCGGTCAAAATCTTCGGCTGACAATAGCTCTAATTCCATCGCTGATTCCTTTAACGAAATGCCCTTTTTGTGGGCATTCTTTGCGATCTTGGCGGCGTTGTCATAGCCGATGTGCTGATTTAATGCGGTCACGAGCATCAATGAGTTTCGCAGGTAGTGGTCGATGTTCTCGCGGTCGAGTTCGATGCCCGCGATGCAGTAATCGACAAAACCGTGACAGGCGTCGTGGATGAGCCGCACCGAATGCAGGTAGTTGTGGATCATCACGGGCTTGAAGACGTTCAACTCAAAATTGCCCTGCGAGCCGGCGAACCCTATCGCCACGTCATTGCCCATCACCTGAACCGCGACCATCGTCATCGCCTCGCTCTGCGTAGGGTTGACCTTGCCGGGCATGATCGACGAGCCGGGCTCGTTCTCGGGCAGCGTGATCTCGCCGATGCCGCAACGCGGGCCTGAGGCCAACCAGCGAATGTCGTTTGCGATCTTCATCAGGCTCGCTGCGAGCGTCTTTAACGCTCCTGACGCAAAGACAACTTCATCATGCGCACTCAATGCCGCGAACTTGTCCGGATGTGCCTTGAAGGGCAAGCCCGTCAGCTCGGCGATCTTTGCCGCCGCGCGGTCGGCGAATTCGGGATGTGAGTTCAGCCCCGTACCGACGGCCGTCCCGCCGATGGCGAGATCAAGAAGGCCGGGCATCACCATCTCGAGCCGCTCGATATCGCGTTCGACGAGCGCGGCCCAGCCGCCAAACTCCTGCCCGACGGTCACGGGCGTCGCGTCCTGCAAATGTGTGCGGCCGATCTTGACCACGTCCTTGTATTCCTCGGCCTTTGCTCGAATGGCGTCGGCGACCTTTTGCACTTCGGGGATCAGGGCGTGCGTCCGCTCGGCGGCAGCGACATACATCGCGGTCGGAAAGGTGTCGTTAGACGACTGTGACTTGTTTACGTCGTCGTTAGGATGGATCGGCGCCTTCGATCCCATCTCGCCGCCCGCGATCTCGATCGCGCGGTTCGAGATCACCTCGTTGGCGTTCATGTTCGTCTGCGTGCCCGAACCTGTCTGCCACACACGCAGCGGAAAATGCGCGTCGAGCTTGCCCTCGATCACCTCGTCTGCGGCCTGCGAGATGAGTTTTGTCTTCTCATTATCGAGCTTCCCGAGATCGCGATTCACAATCGCCGCTGCCTTCTTGAGGATGCCAAGCGCGCGAATCACCTCGCGCGGCATCACGTCAAAACCGATGTTAAAGTGCTTCAGCGACCGCTGCGTCTGCGCTCCCCAATACGCCGATGTCGGCACCTCGATCTCGCCCATCGAATCGGTCTCGATGCGCGTCCTTGCTGCTTTCTCCGTTGCTTCCGCCATGTTGATAGACCTGCCCGTGCGAAAAGTAGATTCTAATTCATGCCGCTAAGCGAGACAAAGCATGCGAAAGGTGACCTGTGTCATGTTCCCGCCAATGTATTCAGGTATCATTAAAATATGAAACTCAGGATCAGCGGCAATTCACTGCGCCTGCGACTAACTCGCAGCGAGGTTGAGGAATTTGCGTCGACGGGCACTTACGAAAGCTCGATCGCCCTCGTAGGAGGGCGGCTTGTCTATAAGCTGGAAAAAGACGCCGACTCGGCATCGCCGTCGGCTATGTTCTCTGACGGCATGATCACGGTAAGTGTGCCTGCATACGCCGCAGACCAATGGACCGGAAGCGAGGACGTGGGCATTGAGGCGACGCACGCCGGACTAAAGATCGTGATCGAGAAGGATTTCGCCTGTCTCACCCCGCGGCCCGGCGAAGATACTCCCGATCATTATCCACATCCGGCGACCGGTGCCGTGTGCTGAACGCTCAAATCGCCCCGATGTCGGCGAGACACCGTTTGATGCGGTCAAATGAATGTTGAATATCGTTGTCGAGTCCGACCGAGAATCGAACCAGCCCGTCGGTCAGGCCCATCGCTTCACGTTCCTCTACCGGTATCTCCGACGAGGTACTATGGCCCGGACTGCTGAATAACGTCTTGAAATACCCCAAGCTGACCGCAAGATAACCTACCTTTTCCTGCTGCATCCGCGTCATTAGAGCGTTCGCTTTCTCGAGCGACCCCGCGTCAAGGGCCAGCATGCCGCCGTAGCCATAGCCCGGATTCATCATCTTCGAGAGCATCTCGTGCTGCGGATGATCGGGCAGGCCGGGGTAATAGACCTTCAGGCCCAGCTCACTAAACCGCTCGGCCAGGAACATGGCGTTCGCGCTGTGTTGCCGCATTCTTAGGTGCAGCGAATGAAGGTTTTTCAGAATACTCGCCGCCCGAGTGCTGTCCAGCACCGCTCCTAATAGCATCGATGCCCCGGCATTAATGTCGGTCAGTTGATGGATGAATTCGCTGCTTGCGCACACGGCCCCTGCGACACAATCACTCGTTCCGTTAATAAACTTGGTCAGGCTGTGGACGACAACGTCGGCCCCTAGCCGGATCGGCGAGAGTATCATCGGCGTGAACGTGTTATCAACGACGAGCTTCAAACCGTGCTCGTGGCAGACCGATGACAACGTCGGAATATCGGCTACCTCAAGCAGCGGGTTGCTGAGCGATTCGTAATAGATCACTCGGGTCCGATGGTTGATCAGGGACCGCACCTTGTCGAGATCGGCGAGATCGACAAAATGAACGGTTATGCCGAGCCTAGGGAGGAAATTCTTAAAGAATGCGTACGTCCCGCCGTAGATCGTCCGCGACGAGATGACCTCGTCACCCGTGCCGCAGAGTTGCAGGATCGCTGACGAGATCGCCGCCATGCCTGACGCCTTGGCCTGTGCTGCCTCGCTGTCCTCCATCCGCGCAAGTGCATCGGACAGATATTTATTGGTCGGATTCCAATGACGCGAATAGAGAAAACACCCTTCGATCTCATGATCGAATAGCTCCTCCATCTTGTCCGGACTCATGAACGTAAACGTCGAAGAATCCGTGATCGACGGATTCACATCGCCAAATTCGCCAAAGACCAGGAAATCCTGAATGGCATCGCTTGGGTCAAATCTCTCATTCATATCGATTTACGGCAATAACAGTAAACAAACTCCTGGGTCGTCCCGAATGGCGTCCGATGCGACTCGTCGAGGCTCGAGATCAACTCAAACTCATCGCCAAACTCGTCGTGCATCGTCGCGGGACTATATCTCACCACGTCGAGGCCGCTGCATTTCATCGGCCCGGCGAGGCCGAAGGACGCGATGATCACATGACCACCAGGCTTTACCGCACGGTTGACGAGATCAACGTAACGCCGGCGATCCTCCGAAGCGGTAAGAAAGTGAAACACCGCCCTATCATGCCAAACATCATAATGATCTTTGGCAAGTTCTACGTTTGTAATATCGGCCTCGATCCAATTGACGAGGTTGTTCCGCTCGCCAAGCCGCGCCTTGCTGACCTCTATCGCCGTACTCGAGATATCGAGCACCGCGACATCGATGAACCCGGCATCCAACAGATCATCCACCAACGTCGAATTGCCGCCGCCCACGTCGATGATCGCCGCGTCCTTTTCGACGCCGGTCTGAACGATCATCCTGAGCGAATTATCCAGATGCTCGCGAAACCAACTGACCTGACCGTGCGGCTTCGTTGAATACACGTTCTCCCAGTGGGCCTTTTTATCCATTAGAACTCTCCTCTTCGTCCGCGTTTCGGCGTCGTGACCCGACGTCGCATGCGCCGCGAAGTCAGGTCGGATAGCCGAGTTTAGGCAGGATCACGAGCTGCAGCAGCAGCCAAAAAGCCACCAGGCCTATCACCCATAGAATGTCGTCGATCACGGCCGCGCTCCCATAGGCAGGCCCGCCGCCTTCCACGCTTCAGTCCCGCCTTTTACAACTATCGCTTGTTTGAATCCGGCATCGATGAGTATCCTGGCCGCCTGCGACGAGCGATTATCGGTGCGGCAGATCAGATACACAGGCTCATTCGCCTCCAGCATATCGAGGCTCGCAGCTAGTTTATCGAGTGGGATGTTGCGGGCCCGGTCCGCATGGCCGGCCGCGTATTCTTCCGGTGTTCTGACGTCAATGAACTGCGAATAGGCAGCCGAAGTCGCCGGCAAAGCGGCCTGAGGTGAGATCTCGGTTACGCCCGGAGCACTTACGACATCTGGTGCATCAGTCGTCTTGGTCGGGGCCGACCGGCAGGCCCACGTGATCGCCAACAACGAGATCAGGACAACAATAGGTACTCTATTCACAAAAACCTCGGCTTCAATTGACCTGAAAATTGCGCATCATGCCCATATCCTCATGCTCGAGATTGTGGCAGTGATATACAAACTTGCCCATAAAATCCTCGAACCTGAGGAGTAAACGAACTCGCTCGCCCGGCATAAGCATGAAAGTGTCCTTCCATCCTGAGTCCACAAATCCATATCTTACGCCTTCGTAATTCGTTGCCCCCGATGGGTTCATTTGGCGTTCGATGATCTGGAATTGTACGAGATGAATGTGCATCGGATGGGCCATCTGCACCATTCCCGCCTGATTTGGGATGTCCCATACCTCAAGCGTATTCAGCGCCACATTCTCATTCGCCGCGACCCCGTTCATCTCAAACATTCCGCCGTTGAGCATGAACATGCCCATCTGAAATGTAATCGGGAATGCTCTCGGGTTCCCCACGTTGACGGCGTCCTCGAGGCGGTAGCGAGTTATTGCAGACAGCGTCGGCGGCAGCACGAAGTTGTCCACCACGCGGCGCCTGACACGAAACGACATGATCGGAAAAGCCGCACCATTCGGCAGCGCGGCCCCACCATTGCCCATGTTTCCCATAGGCGAGAATGCCTGGCTCACCAGCCGACGGTTTCGTCGCAACGGAGCTCCTCTGAAATCCGCAATGACCTCATATCTTTCACCGGGCGACAGCATCAGATACGGCCGCTCGACCGGCGCCTCGAGTAATCCGCCGTCAGATGCGATGACCGTCAGCGGCGTTCCGTCGCTCCACGCAAGCTTGTAGAAACGCGAATTTGACCCGTTAAGAAAACGGAGCCGGTACGTTCGGCTTGCCACATCGACCGAACGCGCCATCTTTCCATTCACAAGCACGCGGTCGCCCAGATACCCAACCATCGTGATCGGCTGATAGGCAAACTGATTGTCGGGGGCAAATATGCGGTCCTGCAGCACGATCGGTATTTCGGCCTCGCCCGACGGCAGCCCGAGCGCCTGTTCTTCGTCATCAGTGACAATAAAGAGCCCGGCCAGGCCGCGACAGACCTGCGTCGCGGTCCGCATGTCTGGATGCGGGTGATACCAATAGGTGCCGGCGCGATTCATTACCGTGAACTCATAGACATAACTTGCCCCCGGCTCGACCGTAAAACGCGGATGAGCGTCCATTGCCTCAGGCACATGCAGCCCGTGCCAGTGCATCAGCGTCATCTCGGGCAGGTTGTTGGTAAAGTTGACCCTGATGGTTTGGCCTCGATGCACGCGGATCGTTGGGCCAAGGAAAGAACCGGGAATCGGCTCAAAGTTCTGCGGCGTTCCCTGCACGACCTCGCCCTCATACCTCCAGACCGATGTCTGAGCCCCGGGCAGCAGGCCTACGGTGGATACAACCGCCCGAAGATTGATGATGACGTCGGGCACCGCAGCGGTCCGCGCCGCATGTGAGCCAAAGGCCAGCCGATCGCCTAACAGGGCCGCACCTGCGACACCGGTCAACTTAACAAAATCACGTCTCTTCATACTAATGGTCAACTACTCGGCCGCTTTCGTGCTGGCACACGCGGCCGCGCTCACCTCGGTTTCGAGCCCGGCCTCTATCCACGCCGCCGTTCCGCCCGTGACGTTAAAGACCTTCTTAAAACCCGCATTTTCCAGAATACCGCAGCCGATCGACGATCGGTAGCCACCCTGGCAGATCACGTAACTCGGTACTGCAGGATCAAGTTGATCGATCTCTGAGGCAAGTTTGTCGAGCGGGATATTTCGCGACCGATGTGCATGCCCCGCGTCGTGCTCCGCAGGCCGGCGAACATCGACAAGCTGCAGGTACTTCTCGGTCTTCGACAACTCGGCGACCTCGCCAACCGCTACCTGCTCGATCACTTTTCTCTCACCGGTGTAGTCGCCGATGAATTGATATCCGATGACTGTTTCATGCCCTACGCGGGCCAGCCGCATTACAGCCTCATCGACCTGATCCGCACCGTTGGAAATGATCGCTATCGGCGTGCCGATCGGTATCAGAGTGCCCGACCACGAGGCAAACTGCCCGCCAAGACCGATATTGATCGAATTCGGAACGTGCCCTGCTCCGTATTCAGTATTCGTGCGGATATCGATAACTACACCGTCAAAAGCAAACACTTCGTCCGTTGATAGGGCCGTAGGCCTTGCAAGCTCATCAAGCGCGGCCGCGCCCTCAAGGTTCTTTGCCGCACTTCGCGGAAAATACATCGGCACCTCAGGCTGGTCGGCCGCCACGAGCTTAACGAACTCATCCTTCGTCATTGGCTGCAATGCGTAATTGAATTTTCGCTGTTCGCCGAGCGTTGACCAGGTCTCTTTTGACAGAGACTTACCGCAAAGCGAACCGGCTCCGTGCGCGGGATAGACCTCAGTATCATCCGGCAGCGGCAGTATCTTTTCACGCAGGGAATCGTAGAGCATCCCGCCCATCTGCTCGGCCGTAAACCCTTTAGACCCAATAAGGTCCGGGCGGCCGACATCTCCGATGAAAAGCGTATCGCCCGTGAATATCCTGAGCGGCGAGCCGTCAGATTCCGCGATGATCGTGATGCCCTCAGGCGTGTGTCCGGGCGTTTCGAGAAATCTGAGCTTCACACGACCGACCGACAACTCATCGCCGTCTTTTACCTTGAGCGTCGGAAACTTTGTATTTGCACGCTGCCCGTAAACGATCTGTGCTCCGGTCTTAGCGGCTAGCTCAATGTGTCCGCTGACAAAGTCCGCGTGCGAGTGCGTTTCGATGACGTATTTGATCTGCTGCCCGTTGGCCTCAGCCTCGTCCAGATATTGCTGCACGTCACGCTGCGGATCGATGATCGCCGCCTCGCCCTCAGAGCCGACGTAATATGACGCATGAGACAAACAGCCTAAATAGAATTGCTTGAACTGCATTTCTCCTTTCTCCGTATTTGTGAATATTTTATCAGTATCGAGTGAGCGGTGCTTATTTCTTCACTGCACGGTCACGCCGCTCCGCCGTCGTCGGCGGCAAGTCACAAGCTGCCGAGGCCTTGTTCCAAGGCATTCGTGCCAGCACCATCGCCATTCCGCACGTATCCGTAACGGCAGCGAACACAAGGCCCACGCCGACAAAACCGCTGAGAATGAAGAAATACGGCGTAACTGCAAACCCCAAGACAATGCCGATCACGACGAGCAGGCCCGCCGCGAAGCGCACTTGACGCTCGAGCGACCAGACCTTCGATTCGCCTACGACAATCGGCAGGGCGGCGCCCGCCCAGGCGGCCATTCCTCCCTTGATCACATGGATGTCGGTGAAACCCTTGGCCGACAGTTTTTCAGCAGCCTGTCGTGCGCGGTTTCCCGAGCGGCACATCAGATATACCGGTTTTGAATGATCGATATCGGCCGCGTGTTTCTCAAAATTGGACAACGGCATCAACTGCGCGTCTGCTATACGCTCGCTGTTGAACTCGGAATATTCCCGCACGTCGATCACCTGACACTCACCGCCAGTTTCGAGCATCTCATTGATCTCGTGCACAGTTGCTAGTTTGATCATCGCTCTTGATTTCTCTCCTATTGGTCTAATATACTCAACTCGGATATGAGTATATAACTATATCGTTATATTATCAAGCGTGTAATGAAAAAGACTATTGAAATGTCACCTGAGGTAGTCGGCTTAGTCGCCCAGCGGTTCAAAGTGCTGTCAGAACCGCTCAGGTTGCAGATACTGCAGCGTCTGGAAAGAGGTGAATCGAGCGTCTCGGACATCACCCACGCAGTGGCCTCGACCCAACCTAACGTGAGCAAGCATCTGCGGATCCTGCAGGACGGCGGCCTTGTCGCTCGCCGTCAGGATGGCAATACGGTTTACTATCGTATCGCCGATGAATCGGTCTTTGAACTCTGTCAGGTTGTCTGCGGGAGTTTGCAAGAAAAGTTTGTTCGGCAACGATCGATCTTTGCATGATCAAGCCGTAGGCCGAAGGTACCTGACGACAAATCTCGGCGGCTCATCCTCATTCTCCGGCGGGATTTCGACAAAACCGGTCTCAACAAGGACGTTTTCACTAAACCGAGAAAGGTCGCGCCGCGAGCACGGCCACGGCACGGTATTAGGTTCCTCGTCGTCACCTCTCCCGCGCGTGACGACGACGAGCTCGCCACCCTCGGCGACGAATGCGGCGATCGAATCGATCACCCGCGGACGCATCTCAAGCGGCAGCGGCTGTATCGTGTAGATCTCCAATACAAAGTCAAAAGCTCCGAGCCAGCCAGGAGCGGGCTGAAACAGGTCAGCGGCCTCGAATTGAATGTCCGTATCGCCGTAGAGCTTCTTTGCCCACTCGATCGCGGTCGGCGAGAGGTCAAACGCCGTTACCTTAAATCCGAGGTCGTGCAGATACTTAGCATCGTCGCCAAGCCCGCAGCCCACCACGAGCGCGGTTCGCCCATCGCCTTTCAGCCTGTTTGCTTCCGCCCACTTGTGAAAGTAACTGTTCGGCTCAAGGTCGGCCCACGGTATGACCTCGTTGTCGCCCGCGGCCTCCCTGTATAGCGCGTCGAACCAGCCCATGACATCGCCCCGCGCCGCAAATTCCTCCTGCAGTTCGCGGACACGCTCGCGTCGTCGTTCAAGGTCAGCATTCATATCAGGTGATGAGGGCATCGGCAGCTCCACTTCCTAGTTTACCCAAACACCGGCCGTCAAACTAGCACACGGTTGCCGGAAGACCTATAATGGTTAATTCGCAATTTAACTTTATTTACTGAGGTTTATCGCTTTGGCAGAACAATTTGACGTAACTATCATCGGATCGGGCCCCGGCGGCTATGTGGCCGCGGTGCGGGCCGGGCAGCTTGGATTAAAGGTCGCTCTGATCGAGAAAGAGAAGGACGCACGGCTAGGCGGGACTTGCGGCCTGCGGGGCTGTATCCCGACAAAGGCACTGCTGAATGCCGCTCATCTGTATCAGAAAGCAGGACATTTTGAGCAGTTTGGGCTAAAGGTCGATGGCCTGTCGTTCGATTTTCCGTCGATCCAGAAATACAAATCCGACGTCGTGGCAAAAAACTCAGCCGGCGTGACCTACTTAATGAAAAAGAACAAGGTCACGGTCTATAACGGCTTTGGCAAGATTCTCGGCCCCGGCAAGGTCGAGGTCGCCCTCGCCGACGGCCAGAAGGAAACCGTCCAGTCAAAGAACATCATCATCGCCACCGGTTCGGTCGTGCGGCCTATTCCGGGCTTTGAGACGGACGGCAAATCGGTCGTAAATTCCGATCATATTCTGGAACTGCAAAAGGTGCCGAAATCGCTGATCGTCATGGGCAGCGGCGCGGTCGGTTCGGAGTTCGCGAGTGTTTACAGCCGGTTTGGCTGCGACACGACGCTCGTTGAACTGCTCGATCGGATCGTTCCGCTTGAGGACGCTGATTGCTCGAAGGAACTGGCGCGAGCCTTCAAAAAACAAGGGATGAAGGTCGAGACTGGCCTTAAGCTCGACAAGTTGGAAAAAACGAAGTCGGGCGTCAAAGTCTCGGGCAAGAACGCCAAAGGCGACACCGTCATGCTCGAAGCTGAGATGCTGCTCGTCGCCGTCGGCCGCATGGCATATCTCGAAGGCCTCGGCCTTGAAAAAACAAAAGTAAAGGTCTCGGACCGCGGCACAGTCGAGGTCAATGAATACTGCGAGACCGCCGAGCCCGGCATCTATGCCATCGGCGACGTTATCCCGACCGCACAACTCGCCCACCTCGCCTCGAAAGAAGGCATTATGGTCGTCGAAAAGATCGCAGGCAAAAATGTGGAGCCGATCAAGCACAACCTCGTCCCGAACTGCACCTACTGCGACCCCGAAGTCGCCAGCGTCGGCCTGACCGAAGAGAAAGCAAAGGCCGCAGGTTATGACGTGAAGGTCGGTAAATTCCCGTTCTCAGCCTCTGGCAAAGCACGCATCCTCGGCGAGACCGACGGCTTTGTAAAGATTGTCGCCGAAAAGAAATACGATGAGGTTCTCGGCGTCCACATCATCGGCCCGCACGCCACGGAACTCCTCGCCGAAGCCTGCGTCGGCATGGCCCTCGAAACCACTGCCGACGAACTAGGCCGCATAATGCACGCCCACCCAACCGTGAGCGAATCCGTCATGGAAGCCGCCGAAGGTGTGCATGATCTGACGATTCATATGTAAAGTATCCTTTTGACGATTCTGTTCTATGGAAACCAGACACCAAGTTCCGAAGTTCTGTTGGTTTAACTTGATGTTCTTGCAGGACTGTCAGACCCATCTCGATTCAAACTCAGGGAAGAAGATTGCTGACATCTATGCCGAATTTTGTAATAAGCATGGACTGGATGGCGACGCGTCGTATTCATATCCGCTCATTAACCAGGGCCTGGTACTGACTGCACTATATGGCTTGCTAGTATATCCCCAGGAGTTGTGGGAGAAAGACAAGGAAATGGGGACGAACTTTGCTTTTTTCTCGAGGCGCGTTTTCAATTTCAGCGATTTGGTTGAACATCCAAAGTCGATCTGGTCTGAAGAACAATTTCGCAGTTTGGTCACTTACGATTTCATTAGACGGATTCGACATTCTATCGCGCACGCAAATGTTTCGATTGGTACTGATAGTCAGCGATATCTTTTTTGGAATCTGAACAGAAGAGATGAAAAGGACTTTGAGGTCAGCGCAAGTCATCAGGAAATTGGTGGTTTCATTACGGAAATTGCCAAGTATTTTACAAACGAAGTTAGTTCAACATCTTCCTCGAAGACCGATATATCACTCATTCCTTACTTAGGTCCGATCAGTTGATGACTAACCGACTGGTAGGAGTTCAACTTCCTATCCGCGGAGACATGAATAACTTTTGTCTTCGGCCTCTGCGTTCTCCGCGATCTCTGCGGTTAAAATAGGGCTATGCGGACTCTACTATGCGTGATCGTGCTCGTGGCTGTACAATCGCTTGCGGCCCAGTGGGTAAAGCAGAACGTCGATACTACCGCGAGCCTTCGCGGGCTGTCGGTCGTGAGTGAAAAGGTCGTCTGGGCGAGCGGCACGGGCGGGACGGTGATCCGCACCATCGACGGCGGCAAGACTTGGAATGTAATGACTGTCCCGGGCGCCAAGCAGCTCGACTTTCGAGATGTCGAGGCGTTTGGTTCCGAAACAGCTTATGTTCTCAGTATCGGGAACGACCGCAACTCGAGGATCTTTAAGACCCTCGACGGCGGAGCGACCTGGAAGCAGCAGTTCATGAGCATGAACATTCTCACCTTCTACGACGCTATCGCCTGTTGGGACGAGATGAATTGCATTGCGATGTCGGATCCGGTGCATGGTAAATTTTTGCTTACCGGCACAACGGACGGGGGCACATCATAGAAACAGATCGACAACGCAGAAATGCCGCCGGCCACGATGAGCGAATCCGCGTTTGCCGCTAGCGGCACCTGCCTGATCGCGCACGGCAAGGACGGCCTGTTCCTCGTGACCGGCGGCGGTAATTCGCGCGTGTTTCGATCAGTTGATCGCGGGCGCACTTGGACGGTTGTGGCGACTCCGCTCGTCAAGGGCCGCCCTGGCACGGGCATATTTTCCATTGCAATGTCCGACGCAAGAACAGGAGTGATCGTTGGCGGCGATTACGAAAAACCGACCGAAACGGCCGGCTCACTGGCCTTCACCAGCGATGCAGGTAAGGCATGGAAAGCCGGAACCGGCCTCACGGGATACCGATCTGGAGTCGCATACGTTGACCGCAAGACGATCATCGCGGTCGGCACGAGCGGCTCGGATATCTCACGAAACGGCGGAAAGAAATGGAAACCCCTCGGAACTGAGGACCTGAATTCTGTGCAATCCCGCGGCCCGCAGGCGACTTGGGCCGTCGGGCCAAAGGGCCTCGTCGCCAAGCTCAAGTGAGTTTCGCCTGGTACGACATCCTCGGCACGGTTGGCGTCGCGGTCATTGTCGCCGCATATTTCCTGCTCCAGACGGGACGGCTGCGGAGTGGGCAGTTGGCGTATTCGGTGATGAACGGCGTCGGGGCGGTGCTGATTTCTCGCTGTACTACGCATTTAACTTCCCATCCTTTGTAGTAGAATTCTTCTGGCTGTTGATCAGTTTGTACGGTATCGGGCGGTGCTTTTCGCACAGGCGGAGCCGCTAGATTCACCTAAAGCGCGGGCTGGCAGCCTGCGGTCTGACGATAATGCAGAGTTTTACGACCGTTCCATTCAAGGCTGAGAGCGAGCACGGCATAACCCATGCGCACGGCATGGCAAAGTTTTCGAGCGCCGGGATCGTGCTTGAATTCGAGGCTAAGATACTTGGACTGCTCTCGCAGGGCATCAAAGAGATTCGTCTGCCGATCGGTGAACTCCTCGACGTAACATTCAAGAAAGGCCTGTGGCGAAGGAGCTCGAAAATAATCATCCGCCTGAGGTCGATCACTAAACTGGCGGACCTGCCAAACAAAGGTGGCAAGATCATCCTAAAGATCGCGAAAGACGATTTCGAACGCGCCCGCGACGCCGTCGAGCGCTTGCAAAAGGAGATGTCAGAGCCGCCTGACCTTCAGGCAAGCCCCCCAAGATCGCTGTTCGACAGCAGCGAGGACGAAACGCAGGAGTTGCAGGATGGATGAGTTATTCGAATGGGATCCGGTAAAAGCTGAATCCAATCTTGCGAAGCATGAAGTTTCATTTGAAGAGGCGCAAACGATCTTCTTCGACACTCACTCGCTCGCTGTCCCAGATCCCACGCATTCGGTCGATGAACAACGCTTCATCATCACGGGACATTCGATCCTGGGTCGGCAATTAGTTGCCGTCCACACTGACAGAGATGGTAAAATCAGGATCATCAGCGCAAGGCTGGCGAACCGCCGAGAGAGACAGGTATATGAGCAAGAAAAACGATAACAGCGACGATATGTTGGATCACTACGACTTCTCTGGTGGTGTTCGGGGTAAGTATGTCGACCGCGTCAGGGAAAGCGGGCAGATCGTCCTTCTGGAACCTGACGTCGCTGAGGTATTTACCGACTCTGACGCCGTTAACGTAGCTCTGCGCGGTCTCCTGCCGGTCATTCAAAACCAGGTCGAGAGATCGCACCAACATTAAACCTCAAGGGTGAAAGAATGCCAAAATACGTGAGCGAACGCGATATTCCCGGCGTCGGCGATTCACCGGCCGACGCCCTGCAGGCGGTCTCGCAGACATCTTGCAACGTGCTCCGCGAGCTTGGGCCCGAGATACAGTGGGTGCAGAGCTATGTGACCCACGACAAGATCTACTGCGTCTATATCGCCCCGAACGAGGACATCATTCGCGAGCACGCGACCCGCGGCGGATTCCCCGCGAACGCCATCAACGAGGTCAAGAGCGTGATCGACCCAACCACAGCCGAGGCCTGATGCCGACCGGCCCAAAACCACCGACGATGTCCCCGGCCCACATCCAGCGGGTGGCATTCATTGCCATTCTCTCTTTCCTGTTCTTTCTCGGGATGATGTTTGCCTACTACCTGCGTGGCTCGCTCCTCTATTTCCTACTCGCGACCGCATTTTTGGTCGTGTACGTGATCACGATGATCTCGTTCGTAAAATTGCGAAAGGGTCGCGGTTAGTGCGCTGATTGGATCGCAACAACACAAATGACCAAACTTGGCCTCAAACCAGATAGTAAGAAATGCTTGACAAATCGTTGATATTGTGATACGTTGTTTCAGTGTCGCAACCCATAAAGCTCCCGTCTGAGCCGCCAAGATCCTTTTACCAGATTTTTTTTTCAAAACTCGGCGGGGCAGCGGGGAAAATGGGGCTAAGTGTTGAAAACACAGACAGTTATTTGTCCCACTCGGCAGCGGGACAGCAGTGGGACACGCCACTCGCTGCGCCCCGGCAAATACGATCCAAGGTTCGAGGAATTCGGGCGGGTGAAAGATCATGTTATTTTTTTCAAAATCCGGCAAAACAGCCCCGGAAACCAGCGTAAGTTGTTGAGATCACAGCCACTTAATTGTCCCAGAGGGGCAGCGGGACACGGTGGGACAGAAGATTCGGGCCGCAGACGCTAAATGATGCAAACATTGATGTTATGCAAAACACTAAATGTAGATGGTTCCGGTGGGAAACGAAACATCTCGCCAGCCGGTACACACCGATCACGGACGGGCTGACTTAAACGGGTTTTTTCTGTATTCTGTTTGTTTATGAGCGTTGATGTCGTAATGCCTCAGATGGGCGAATCGATAACCGAGGGCACTGTTTCCAAATGGCTGAAACAGGTGGGCGACCGTGTCGAGAAGGACGAAGCCATCCTTGAGATCTCGACCGATAAGGTAGATGCCGAGGTCCCAAGCCCCGGCGCAGGCGTCCTTCTTGCGATAAACACCGCGGAAGGCGAAACCGTCGAGGTCGGGACGGTCGTCGCAGTGATCGGTGACGCAGGAGAGGTTCCAGCCGCAGCACCACCTACCGGGCAGGCCTCCGAGTCAGCCTCGAACGCCAGTGAAATGACAGGTCTGGAAGGTCCCGCTCAACCTCAACCGGTCTCGACGGAGATGCCCGATTCAACGTCAGCGGGGGCAAGAGCGCCTTCCGGACTGCAAGTTGCTGACGCGACGCCGGCAGCTGCGCCATCGGCAAATGCGACAGAGGTCATCATGCCCCAAATGGGAGAGTCCATTACCGAGGGCACTGTCTCGAAATGGCTTAGAAAGGTCGGTGATGATATCGCAAAAGACGAGGCGCTGCTTGAAATATCGACCGACAAGGTCGATGCCGAGGTGCCAAGCCCGGCCGGCGGCAAATTGCTTTCGATAAACGTGAACGAAGGTGAGACCGTCGAGGTCGGAGCCGTACTTGCATTGGTTGGTGCTGCTGGTTCCGTCGCACAGCCGACTCAACCTAAGCAAAATGAAGGTCAGGAAGGCGGGCTTGGCCCCGCCCAAGCTACGCCGGCGTCAGGTCAGGAGCAAACCTCTGCCGTCGCACCGGTTCTGGCCAAAGCAGCCGCTGCCACAGCCGGTAACGGCAATGCAACGGTCGATGAACTTCGCCGTCAAAGGTCCAGCCCGCTCGTTCGGAAGATCGCGGCCGAGCACGGCATCGATATCACGCGAATTCCGGGCAGCGGCATCAGCGGCCGCGTTACAAAGCACGACATTTTGAGCTTTATTGAAACCGGTGCAGCCCTGAGGCCGCAGGATCTGCTTGTAAAAGGAGCGGCCTCAGTTCCGACTTCCGAACCGCAAGTGCCGAGTTCAAAAACCGAAAGCCAAAAACCCAAAACCGCTTTTGCGGCTCCGCCGCCGATCGCAACTTCGATGGAGGACCGCATCGAGAAGATGTCGGTAATGCGGAAGAAGATCGCCGAGCATATGACGTTCTCAAAACAGACGTCAGCCCACGTGACCAGCGTTTACGAGATCGACATGACGAACGTGGCCAAGTTCCGCAAGTCGAATCAGGATGGGTTTCAGGCAAAGTTCGGCACAAAGCTGACCTTTATGCCGTGCATCTTCCAGGCTGTAACGGCAGCGATCCGCGAGCATCGAATCGTAAACTCGCAGGTCGATGGCGATAACATTATTTACAAGGGCGACATCAATCTCGGCATGGCCGTCGCCCTCGATTGGGGCCTGATCGTGCCGGTGATCAAAAATGCCGAGACGATGTCGCTGTCCGAGATCGCGGTCAAAGCCAACGACCTCGCCGACCGCGCCCGCGGCAAAAAACTCAATCCCGACGAGGTGCAGGGCGGAACGTTTACGATAACGAATCCCGGCGTGTTTGGCGGCCTCTTTGGAACGCCGATCATCAACCAACCGCAAGTGGCGATACTTTGCGTCGGAACGATCGAAAAGCGTCCAAAGGTGATGACATCACCAGACGGAGACGATTACATCGCGGTAAGGCAGATGGCCTATTTTGCGCTGACCTATGATCATCGCGTGGTTGACGGGGCAGACGCAGAGAAGTTCCTGGCGTATCTCAAGCGATATCTTGAGAATGCGCCGTTTGCGATCTGAGCAAGATCTCGTGTTCCAGGCGTTGAGCAGATGGAGTATACTCAAAATGTTGGCTTGTCCCTCCCGCGGTATTTGACCTTTGTACTGCAACCCGCGCTGACGATTTCACGTCAAACACGTCGGCTTGTCTCTATTTTTTCCTCGAGGAGTTGATTATGTATAGAAAGATTTCGGTTCTGCTACTGACCGTTGCCTTCTCTGGTTTGAGCCTGTTTGCCCAGGACACACAGCTTCGAACGGCCGTTGCGGGCCAGAAGTACAAGATCAAGGGCAACATCATCTCAAAGGAGAATGACACAACATTCATTGTCCGGGATTCGACGAACGTCGACACACGACTCGTGATCACACCTAACGCGAGCATTAAGAGCAAGAGCTTCTGGGGCGGCGACAGGTATCCGCTTACCTCGCTCGTGCGCGGTGCCACGATCGAGACCGAGGGCGTCGGCGACAGCAGCGGAAGCGTCTCGGTAAGCAAGGTGCGTTTTGATAAAGATTCGCTTGAGACCGCACGCGCCATCGATGCCCGCACTTCGCCCATCGAAGACCGCGCGACCGCGATGGAGCAGAATCAGCAGCGGCTTTCCGGCCAGATCGACGAATTGATGGCAATTTCCAATGCTGCGAAGGGTGGTGCTAAGGCAGCCCAGGACACTGCGGATGCCGCTGTCGCGGGCGTTAACGCAACGAACAAGCGGATCACGGACCTCGATGATTTCGTCGTGCAATCGACTACGACCGTGAACTTTAGGGTCAATAGCTCGGTCCTGTCGAGTGAAGCAAAGGCGTCGCTGGACCAGATGGCGGCAACCGCGATGACCATGAAGGGTTATGCCGTAGAGGTCACCGGTTTTGCGTCCGCAGAGGGCGGCACTGCAAAGAACAAGGCCCTCAGCCAGCGGCGTGCTCAGGCCGTGAAAGACTATTTGATCGAGATCCACAATGTGCCGCTCCGCCGATTTGTTGAATCCTATGGCTTTGGCGAACTCCAGGCCGTCGCCGACAATTCGACGCGCGAGGGCCGCGAGCAGAATCGCCGTGTCGAGGTAAAGCTCCTCGTCAGCCGCGGCATCAACACCAACGTCGAGGTAAAGGCACAGCCGAACGAATAGTTGTCAGTTGATTGTTAGGGCATTAGATGAGCGAGGCCGATCTCACACTCGCTTCTGAAGATGCCCTTTCCTTTTGCGAAATGAAGGTGCCAGCGCGCAGATACCTTGTGCTCATCTCAACGCTCTTTGGAGCGTTGGCGATGGCCGCATCTGCTCAAACCCCGACGCCAAGGCCGACGCCGGACGATGACGTTATCAAGGTCTCATCGCGGTTGGTCGTGGTTCCGGTTTCGGTCACAGACAACAACGGCGATCCGGTCGCCGGCCTGACAGCGACAGATTTTCGCGTCTCGGAAGAAGGCCGGCGGCAATCGGTCGAGAGCGTCGGCAGCGCGGACGTGGTGCCGCTTGAGATCGCACTCCTCTTTGACATATCGGCCAGCACGGACGCGATGTTTCGCTTTGAGCAAGAGACGGCGGCCAGGTTCCTCCGCGATGTGATGAGACAGAATGACCGGGCTACGGTCTTTACGGTTGGCGAACGCGGCGTGCTTGTTCAATCGAGAGATACATCCGAACGGTCGATCGCGAGCATTAGGGCCATCATGCCGACGAAGGAACAGACGGCCTTTTATGACGCGGTCCGTTTCGCTGCAGAACACTTAAGGCGAAACGCCCCCGACGGCGTTCGCAAGGTAATGGTCATCATCTCCGACGGCGAAGACACAAACAGCGAAGGCGTGATCCGAGCTATCTGGAACGCCGAACGAAAAATCACCGACGACGTTCAGGGCGAGAAGCTTCGGGACCTGCGCGTGAGGGCCCGCGATGGAGCAAAGTTGGCGGAACAGGCACGTGTCGTCAGGAGCCTGCAAGACGCCGATGCCGTCTTCTATTCGATCAATCCTGCGGGAAGTTCATTTCGATTGAACAAGATGAGCGTGTTTGGCCAGCAGAATATGGAGCGTTTTGCTAAGGAGACCGGTGGCTCGGCATTCCTCCCGAGCTTCCTGCCGATCGATACAAAAGACGGCTACCTCAACGACAATAATTCGCGGAAGAATCAGGAGCTTCTCGACCGCATTTTTCGCCAACTGGCAAACGAACTGAGGGCCCAATACTTGATCCAGTATTACTCCGAAGCCGAGTTTCCGGCGAATCGCTTCGTCAAGGTTGATATCGATGTGCCAGGCCGCTCCGGATCGCGCGTCCGGTCGCGTGAGGGATACTTCGTCAAGAACTAGCCGTCCTTTCGGCCGACCGTCTCGAGCGCCATCGCACGCCGCTTCCCGGCCTCGAATTTCGTCCTCGGCGTCGCGTCCTGCGGAAGCGCGACGTTGCCCTGGATCGCGTTTGTATTGTTGACCTTGCCCTTGGCCTCGGTGTTCTTATTTTTCGGCGGCATCGCGATCGCGCCCATCAGCCGCTCAGGCGTTGGCGTCGGGAACGGAAACCTCAGATCGCCGATCGTCGGCTTGCTCTTTGAAAACAGCGAAACGAACAGCACGCCGGTGAACAGAGCAGTTATCAGCGACGCGATAGCCGTCGCATACAGCCTCGTCCGCTGTTTAACCTTCGCCCATCCTACCGGGCAATCGGCCGTGATAACACTTCCGTCGGCACGCCTGTAATAGCGAACACAAAGCCGGCCTTCGTGGTTTGTAACGAGTTGCTCCGCCTCGTCACGGGTCATCCCTGAAAGGTTGTAAACCGTAAGCTTGCAATCTCCACAGAAGCGCTTGCGGTCGTCGCCATACATCTCATTCCAGTCCGCCGAGCACGGGCTGGCGATATTGATATTGTTCAAAGGGCTGTTAAATCTTGTCATAATCGCTCCGCTCTTCTCAAGAATTCAGCAATTCGCTGATGTTGAAGGAACGAAGCTGCAAGGATTACTTGCACGTTTTATTACGGATGATGACGACGATATCTGTGGGTGATCGGCCGCCTCCGTCCGACGCCGATGGCGTTCTTTGAGATGATGAGCGTCGGTGGCAATTGCTGTCGTTTGAACTCGTTCGCAGGGTGCTCGACCTTGTTGAGAATGCCGTAAACCAGGTCGGCATCGTTGCCCGCGGCGATGATCTCGGCGGGCGAGGATTTTTGCTCGAAGTACATCTTGAGAACCGGATCCATTGTCTCGTACGCCGGCAGGCTGTCCTGGTCGAATTGATTTGGAGCAAGCTCGGCCGACGGCTTCTTGTCGATTATCTTCTTGGGGATGATCTCGCGGCCGGCCTTTTCGTTCATGTGCCGGGCGATCTGCCAGACCTCTGTTTTTAGCACGTCGCCGAGCACGGCGAGACCGCCGTTTGTGTCGCCATAGAGCGTGCAATAACCGACGGCAAGTTCGCTTTTGTTGCCGGTCGATAGAAGCAATCGACGTTCGGCATTCGAGATCGCCATAAGGATTACGCCGCGAAGACGCGACTGCATATTCTCAGCCGCAAGCGATTCGCCGCCTTTTGTCGGCTTGTGCAAATTGGTTTGTTTTAGCAGCACTTCGAAGGCATCCGAGATCGGTTCGATACGACTTTCGCAGCCGAGATTGCGGACAAGTTCCTCGCTGTCCTTGATGCTGCCCTCAGACGAGAATGGCGATGGCATCATGACACAGAGCAGGTTTTCCGGGCCGATCGCCTCGGCCGCAAGTGCCGCTACCAAGGCCGAATCGATGCCGCCCGATAGTCCAAGAACGGTCTTCGTAAAGCCGTTCTTTCGGGCATAATCCCTTATTCCCAAAACCAATGCCCGATGGATCGAATCGATCTCGCCGCCCGTGATGCCGCGCGCGTCGGGCTTGCGGCAGTCTAGCTCGACAGTCTCGACAAACTCTTCAAAAGCAGCCGCCTGCAGGATGATATCGCCCTCTTCGTCAGCGATCAGGCTGGCGCCGTCAAAGATGATGCCGTCGTTGCCACCTACGAGATTCACGAAAACGATCGGCTTCTTCTGCAGCTTGGCTCGATGCGCGACCATGTCGCCGCGAAGCTTGATCTTGCCCTTGTTATACGGCGAAGCGTTGACCGATATGATCACGTCGGCTCCCATCGCGATGACCTCGTCGGTCGGGTCGTGTTCATACAAACGCTCACGCCAGAAGGTCTTGTCGTTCCAAAAATCCTCGCAAACGACAACGCCGAGTTTGACGCCATTGACCTCGAAGATGCTGCGATGATCGCCCGGCTCGAAGTATCTCGGATCGTCAAACACGTCATACTCGGGCAGCAGCGATTTGTCGGCATAGCCCAGCAAACTGCCATTAGAGATAACGGCTGCGGTGTTGTAAAGCCTCCGCCCATCAGCGTCTTCATTACGACGAACCGTGCCGACTACGGCGGTAATTCCCTCAGTAACCGGGATGATACTCTCGAGCGGTTCGGCGACATGTTCAATGATATCCGCGTCCTGAAACCAGTCCTGCGATGTATATCCGTGAGTGCAGACCTCAGGAAAGACAACTACGTCAGAACCGTCAGCCTTGGCCCTTGCGATCGCCTGAATGATCTTGGAAGTGTTGCCCTCGAGGTCGCCGTTAGTGGTGTTGATCTGGGCGATCGTTACTCTCATCCGAATGTTCAGGTGGCCTGCTCCTCCGGCTTGGGTGCTTTCTTAACCATCGTCAATCGGTTGCCGCGGTCGTTGTACACTACCTCATCCATTATGTTGTAGATGAACAGGACGCCGCGGCCGCTGGTCTTGAAGAGATTCCCCGGATCGAGCGGATCAGGGATCGCATTGACATCAAACCCTTCGCCTTCGTCCTCGATAGTGAATTTGGCTTCGTCTCGTGATATGTCAGCCGAGATTCGAACAAGCTTACCGGCATCAAATTTGTTCCCATGCTTGACCGCATTAACGAAAGCCTCATCAAGGGCAACGAAGAGATTCGACTGTTCGGGCTTGCACACGCCAAGCTTTTCGACACGCTTCATCAGGTATTCGAGCACGATATGCATCAGCGAGATCACGCTTGGCAGTTCAAAAACAATCTGTTCATGCAGCTCCTGAACGAGTTCGGCCGTATCAACGTGGCGGATCTTATAGTCAAGTATGGTGGCCACCATCGCCTGAAGCTCTTCCTCATCGAGGGGATCACGGCGAAAATTTCCGGCACCGAGCTTAAAGGCCTTTATGTGTTCACTGCCTTGCGTGGGACCCGACAGACAGAATCCCGACGCGTCGCTTACACACGTCGGATCACCCGGCCGCAGATCGAGATCGGTAATCACGAGATCAAACGGATCGAAGGTGCCGATCGCCATTGCCTCAACGCGATCATTGACTATCCGAACGGCGTGGCCCGCGTGGACAAAGACCTCCTCAAGCGCTGTGGCGAGGTCATCATGATCGTCGATGATCAGTATTTGTCGGTGCATAAAAGCGGCGGGCCCGCTGTTCAAAACTAACGAGCCGTATGCTGCCGTTGTTGCAAATAATAACGCATCGATGCCCGCACCATCTAGCCATCAGCCGCCTCGTTTGACTCCGATGAAGGCGCGCCCGCCGTGAAATTCGCCGCTAGAAGAACGTAGCTGATCCATATTAGGTCAGCCAGCAGCAGGTGGCCGAGTTGCATAATGATCGGTGCAAGCATCAATAATGTTGCCGAACCAAAGGCTATCTGCGCCAGGACAAGAATGGCCAGGACGTTTGACCAGCGTTTGACACCGGTCTCGCTGCCAGCCTGCGCGGCGAGCCAGCCCGTCAGAAAGATCAGAAAGACGCTCGTCAGTATTGCGGTTATTGGGTGCAAAAGCCTTAGCCGGAGCAGATAATTTGATGCCGGCGAAAAGTCCTTCCCAATACCCTCAGCCAATGTTCCCGATGGAAACACCATGTGAGCAAGCGCGGCTATCGAGCCGGTAATGCCGACTATGAATATTGCCGCAATGCCGACGGCAATCGCCGCCTTATATTTGCCGGCCACGGGTTGCCGCAGTGGTTCACCGCAGCATGCATACCTGGCCGTAAGCGTAAGAAAGGCCAGCAGGATGAATGTATTGATCAGATGTCCCGCCATCCAGAACGGTCTCGCTGCCGTCAGTGCCCCGGCCGTGTTGCCCGTGAGCACCAAGCCTGCTCCGACGAGGGCCTCGGTGACGATAAAGATGAACGAGACGAATGCCGTCCGCCGAACCCTGCTTCCTTGCTGAAAGCTCCTAAATGCCCAGATGACCAAGACGAGCACTGCGACAAACGCGAGAAAGCTCGTGATACGATGCGAGTATTCGATCACCGTCTTAAGCTCCGGCGCCGATGGGATCACCTCACCCTGGCAAGTAAGCCAATGCTGGCCGCAGCCGTCGCCCGATTTTGACGCTCTCAGGAACACGCCCCACAGGATCACAACAAGGTTCCACCCGAGGGTAAACCATGCATATTTGGCAAAGCTGGTGAGCTTTCTATTGCTGTCCATTTTGCTTAGAATAGCACTTTCGTTCGGCTGAGATAATGAACCGCATTCTTGCCGCTATCTCGATCATAGTCGCTGTCAGCATCGGCGTGTTTGCCGGCCGGCCTTACGTTGTGGTTCTCGGCATCGGACAGGACGCAGGCGTTCCTCAGATGGGATGCGACTCGCCGTTCTGCCGTCGGGCATGGACGAATAAGGCTCCTCATCAGACCGTCTCGTCGATCGCCCTGGTCGATCCCGATACCAAGGGCCGTTGGATCTTTGACGCGACGCCTGACCTGCCCGAGCAGTTCGAATATCTCAAAGGGCTCACACGAGACCGTTCGAATCGAATAGACGGCATCTTTATCACTCACGCGCATATAGGCCACTACACGGGCCTCATGTACCTCGGCCGCGAATCGATGAACGCTGCCAGCGTCAAGGTTTTCGCGATGCCGCGAATGAAGCAGATGCTCGAAGGGAATGCTCCGTGGTCGCAGCTCATCGCCATCAACAACATTGCCCTGCAGCCGTTGGCCGACAAGGTCGCCGTCAAGCTGACCGCCTCGATCTCCGTCAAGCCGTTCCTCGTTCCCCATCGCGACGAGTTCTCTGAAACCGTCGGGTATCGCATCGAGACCGAAGATAAGACGCTGGTCTTTATCCCTGACATAGACAAGTGGAACAAATGGCAGACGCCGCTCGCCGAACTTGTTCGTTCTGCGGACTACCTGCTGCTCGACGGGACCTTCTACGCCGACGGCGAGATCTCGCGGCCCATGAGCGAGGTGCCGCATCCGTTTGTCACCGAGACGATGCAATTGCTCAAGTCGCTGCCTCGACGCGAGCGAAACAAGGTCCATTTTACTCACTTCAACCATAGCAATCCGCTCGTCCAGGGTAACGCCAAACGCCTTGCTGAGGTCCGCCGTTCGGGTTTCCGCGTTGCCCGACGCGGCCTGAGGTTCCGGTTGTGACCGAGAAGGAGCGCATCGATACGCTGCTTGTAAAACGCGGTCTTGCCGAGAGCCGCAATCGAGCACAGGCCATGGTGATGGCCGGTGTGGTAATAGCGGACGACAAACGTGTCGAAAAACCTTCAGATAAATTCGCACCACACGCAACCATACGGCTCAAAGGCACGTCTACAGAAACAAGATACGTTGGCCGCGGCGGCCTGAAGCTCGAGGCTGCGCTGCAGCATTTTGACATCGACGTTACCGGGCTTGACTGCATTGACATCGGAGCATCGACCGGTGGTTTTACAGATTGCCTGCTGCAGCACGGTGCGAAAAGCGTCGTTTGTATCGACAGCGGCACTAACCAGCTTGACTGGCGGCTGCGGAGCGATCCGCGTGTCGAGGTTCGCGAACGCACCAATGCCCGGCATCTGACGCCGGCCGATTTTGACAGGCCGTTTGATCTCGCCGTTATGGATCTGTCGTTCATCTCGGTCAAAAAAGTGATCCCGGCGGCCCTGCCATTGCTAACCGACGACGGCAGGCTGATCGTCCTCATCAAGCCGCAGTTCGAAATCGGCAAGGGCGAGGTCGGCAAAGGCGGTATCGTCCGTGAGGCCGAAAAACACGAGCGTGTCGTATCCGAGATAAACGGATTCGCTGCCGGGCTCGGGCTCAAAGTTCGCGGCGTCATCGATTCACCAATACTTGGGGCCAAAGGAAACAAGGAATTTCTCGCTCTCTATGCAAAGTGAACCTACTTATACCGTCGCCGACGAGAACCGGACTTTTGTCGAGGGCCTCGATTTCTACTTCGAGAACGGCATGATGGTCCTGACCCGACGTTACCTACTCAACCGCGGCGTCTGCTGCGACAATAAATGCCGTCATTGCCCGTTCGGAGACGCCGACTCACCGCTAGAGTAGGAAGACGTCCATCTCGCCCCGCTCCTCTCGCACGGGTTGATCCGCGACTACCACCTCGAACTGACCTTCGTCCTCATCCAGTTCCGTATAGTTTATATCTGGCTCTACAGATGTTTCTGGCAGACTCGCCGGTTCCTGGGGCTGACTGGTGACCACTCTCCGGCCGCCTGCCTTTCGAATTTCCGTCTTACCTGTCAACTGTGCAATAACGACCGCAAGCATCTTGCACGCTGGCGTGTCGTCGCCGCTCGAATTGATGCCGTAATAGATCTGTCTGCCCTTCCGCCGCGTGACTACAACGCCGCAATTACGCAGGTATGCAAGATGACGCGACACCTTTGGTTGGCTCTCACCGGTCAGATCAACAAGCAGGCCGACGGGCATCGAGCCGGGCGCCATCAGCGATAGAAGCCGCAGCCGAGTCCTGTCACCAAGGGCCAGAAAGAGTGTTTCGAACTGCGTCATGTCAGATGCCATTGCCTGTTCCTCCGAATTCGTCTTTAATATTACGTTTACCATATATATTAAGTCAATGGCCGGGCTGTTGCGTTTCGCGGCCACTTACTATTACGATTACACATATATGAGCAAAGCGTCGCTGTTTACCAAGGCCGTTCATGCCGGTGATGACCGGTCGAGCCATTTTGGAGCGTTGTCTGTTCCGATCTATCCTGCCTCCGTATATGCATTCGCCGACGCTGATGAAGGAGCAGCGATCCACAACGAAGAGAAGGACGGCTACTACTACGGCCGGCTCGGTAATCCGACACAAGGAGCGTTGGAGGCCGCGATGGTCGACCTTGAGAACGGCGGATCTGCCCTTGTGCTTGCCTCGGGCATGGCCGCTATCTCGGCTGCCGTCTTTAGCGTCTGCAAGACCGGCGATCACATCGTCGCACCACGATCGATGTACTCGACGGCTATTAATTTTCTGCAGCATGTCAATGAACGATTTGGCATCGAGACGACATTTGTCGATGGGACGGACGCCGAGAGCTACCGAGCGGCGATCCGGCCGAACACAAGGCTCTTCTGGATCGAAACGCCGAGCAATCCGCTTGTGCTGATCACCGATATCAACACCGTCGCCTCGATCGGCCGCGAGCATGGCATCACAACGGTCGCTGACAATACCTTTGCCACGCCGTTCAACCAGCGGCCGTTGGAGCTTGGCGTCGATGCCGTCGTCCACAGTGCGACCAAGTATCTCGGCGGCCACAGCGACCTGACTGCCGGCGTGCTCGTTGGTTCCGGCGAGGTCGTCGAGGCTGCCAGGCACGGTGCCAACAAGTTCTACGGCGGCAATATCTCGCCGCAGGTCGCGTGGCTCGTACTGCGCGGGATCAAGACGCTTGCCCTCAGGATGGAACGGCATAATGCTAACGCATACGCAATCGCGAATATGTTAGGCGATCACCCCAAGGTCAAGGCCGTCTTTTATCCGGGCCTCGAATCGCATCCGAACCATGATATCGCTCGCCGTCAGATGTCCGGCTTTGGCGGCATGATCGGCTTCGATCTAGGCTCGGTCGAGGCCGGAAAGGCCTTTGCAAACGCCGTTCAGCTTTGCGCGTTGGCCACGTCGCTTGGCGGCGTCGAGACCATCCTGCAGCATTCGGCTTCAATGACGCACGCCACGCTCTCGCCGGAAGATCGGCTAAAGGCCGGTATCACCGACGGCCTCATTCGCCTGTCGGTCGGCGTCGAGGACGTCAACGACCTGATGGCCGACATCAACCAGGCCCTGGATCGGGTTTAGTTTTCAAAGAGCAAACTTGCTTTCGGGCTTTGCCCGCCTATTTGCGGAAAAGCTCTGCTTTTCCGTTTTGCCAACCTTAAGCCTTGCGGCTATGCCGCCGCCCGTCGTCGCCCAAGCGGCGGCGTAGCCGCACGAAGTTTTCTGCACCTCCCGGCAAAGCAAAGCGTCGCCGCAAATACATGGGCAAGCCCGAAGAAATGCGAAGATGTACACTTACGATGTATGTGCATCTCTGAGACAACACTTTGCTAAAATTGGGAGCGGCAACCGGCCGCTCCCGGCAAGTCAACACTTGTCAATCTACGCGTCCCGGGCGTCTTCGCCTTTCGATTTGCTCAGTTGAGTCGCCGTCGCGGCTGAAGGCAGCGGCAGGCCAACGGCATCGGCGCTTACCAGCGGTTCATCGTCATTCTCATCGCGTTCGGGCGAGTCGGCGATTATCATCTTGCCGGCCTGCTTGGTAAAGATCAGGCTGTCCTTGCCCGTGTCAAAATCGACCACGACATAATCGCCGGTCTCGACCTGCTCGGTCGCCACGAGATTTGAGAGCGGATACACGAGGAATCGCTCGATCGCCCTTTTCAGGTGGCGTGCGCCGTATTTCAGGTCGATGCCCTCGCCTAACAAAAATTCCTTCGCCGCATCGGTACACTCAAAGATAAACTTTGTCCCCGCCGACTCGGTGATCCTTGCCTGGACCGAACCCAACTCGATATCGAGTATCTGCCGCAGGTGGTGCTCCTTCAGACTTCTGAACACGACCACCTTGTCGATGCGGTTCATGAATTCGGGCGAGAACTTTCGCTTTGCCGCCTCGAGGGCTGTGCGATAGATCTTGGTATCGATCTCGTTATCCTCTTTGGTGGCGTCGGTCTTTGTCGGTGCAAAGCCGATGCCGCCTGAGATCATCTCTGACATTTCGCGGGCACCGAGATTGGACGTCATAATGACCACGGTCCGCGAAAAATCCACGCGGCGATTATCGCCTAGCGTCAGCGTCGCCTTATCGAGAATTCCCAAGAGCAATTGCCAGAGCGAATCTGATGCCTTCTCGATCTCGTCAAACAGCACAAACGTCAGTTTGTTGTCGTCCGTGTGTGCCTTGTCGAGATTCTCCTGCGTCAGCATCGGTGACGTTTCGCGGTGGCCGAGGTATCCCGGCGGCGAACCGATGAGCTTGGCGATCTCGTGCGAGTGTTGAAACTCAGCACAATCGATCTTGACCACGGCAAAAGGATCCGAAAAGAGCACCTCGCTGGCGGCCTCGACGACGCGCGTCTTGCCCGAGCCGGTCGGCCCGAGAAAGAGCATCGTCCCGATCGGCCTCGACGGGTTATTCATCCCCGCGAGATAGATCTGAAAGAGCCCGCTCATGCGGCGCACGGCACGCTCCTGGCCGACGATCAACGCGGACAGCTTGTCTTCAAACTCGGCCGCGCGCGGGCTTTTTCGCTCGGGATCGAGCAGCACGCCCTTGTCGCTTGCCTGTTCCTTTTTCTTAGCCGATTCCTGCTTCATGTCTTTCCTCTCAACGGGCAATTATGCCCTCAGCATCAAGAACGCTGTTTTGATCCAAACTCGCCGAGACGGCCAAACAGCAGTGCCGTCCGTCAGGAATGATGATTTCAAAATATGTATCGTTGGCTGGACTTTAAGTGTGAAAGGGTTACAGCCCAAGGAACGCCCCGAGTATGAAGGCCCGGTGCACTTCCTATTTAGCACACAAAAGTCGCGTTACGCAACAATTTTCGCATAAATTTTCAAAGATCTGTGGAAACTCTGTTCAATTGACCATTAAGTCACGGATTAGTTTGACAGGTCCGTTAAAGGCAAACTACACTCCACCGGCGCCCCTGTAGCTCAGTGGATAGAGCGTCGAGTTTCGCAAACTGAAGGTCGTGGGTTCGAGTCCCACCGGGGGCGCCTTTTTCGTACAAAACGCTTGACACAAGCAAGGTTCCTCAACTATATTGTCATTGCGAAACTTGGCGCGTTCACCGAGCAATCGGGTTTCGAATGCGACCTTCAGTTAACATCGGCGGCCGGCCTCAAACCGGTCGCCTTTCTCTTTTCAATAGCCTTAGTCGTAATACTCCAACCCCAAATGCGTTATCAATTCCTCGCCCTTCATGTGGCGGAGGGTGTTTTTTAGCTTCATCAATTGGATGAAGAGGTCGTGTTCGGGGTATAGGCCCGGAGCGGTCTGTGGGGCCTTAAAGTAGAACGACAGCCATTCCTGGACGCCTTTCATATTGGCTCGTGCGGCGAGGTCCATGAACAGGGCCAGGTCGAGGGCCAGCGGTGCGGCAAGGATCGAATCGCGGCACAGAAAGTCGATCTTGATCTGCATCTTGTAGCCGAGCCAGCCAAAGATGTCGATGTTGTCCCAGCCTTCTTTGTTGTCGCCACGCGGCGGATAGTAGTTGATGCGAACGACGTGCGAAAAGTCCTGATACAGCTCGGGATAGACATCGGGCTGGAAGATGTGTTCGAGCACCGACAGCTTTGAAACTTCCTTTGACTTAAAGTTCTCGGGGTCGTCGAGCACCTCTCCGTCGCGATTGCCGAGGATGTTTGTCGAATACCAGCCTTCGAGGCCGATCATTCGCGATTTGAGGCCGGGGGCGAGGATGGTCTTCATCAGCGTCTGGCCGGTCTTAAAATCCTTGCCGCAGATGGGCATATTCGTCTGGTCGGCAAGCTCGACCATTGCCGGGATATCGACCGTCAGATTCGGGGCACCGTTGGCGAACGGCACGCCCGATTTCATCGCAGCGTAGGCGTAGATCATCGACGGGGCGATGCGTTCGTCGTTGTCATACATCGCCTTTTCGAGCGCCGCGAGCGAGGCGTGACACTCGGCTTCCTCGATATAGATCTCGGTCGAGGCGGCCCACACCATTACGAGCCGCGAACAGCCGTTCTCGCTCTTAAATCGAGCTATATCTTCAATTAGCTGCTCGGCAAGGTCCATCTTGTTCTTGCCGGTCTTGATGTTGTCGCCGTGGAGCCGCTTGACGTATCGCTGCTCAAAGACGGCCGCCATCGGCTTGAGCGAGGCGAGCTGTTCGGAGACCTGATTCAAGAGGTCCTTGTCGAGGACGCCGGCGTTCATCGCGGCGTCAAAGGCGTTTTCCTTAAAGATATCCCACGCGCCGAATACGATGTCGTCGAGCGATGCCAGCGGGACAAAATCCTTTATCTTTGGCACGCGGTCGTCCGTCCGCTTGCCAAGACGGATCGTGCCCATCTGAGTGAGCGAACCGACAGGCTCCGAAATGCCACGCTTGATCGCCTCGACGCCCGCCACCAGCGTCGTCGAAACCGCACCTAACCCGACTAACAAGATGCCCAGCTTGCCATCCGCCGGGGCTATCTCCACACCTTTCTCAACCATTTATAACCTCCACAAACCAAAATAATAAGAATACGACTCCGGTGTCCGATAGGCAACCTTAGTTGAGTACCGGGCATGTGGCTTGGCCGCAGATGACGCAGATAAGAACAGATAGGACAGATAAATACTTAATTCGACCCGAGTGATCATTAATCCCTTCCATATCTGTTCTTATCTGCTTCATCCGCGTCATCTGCGGCTGAACCGTCCTCACCACACTCAACCTAGAATCCATACGCCCCGTACTTGTGCTTCGCGTGCATTGCGACGGCGATCGAGACGGCGTCGATCTGGTCGTCGTGCGCACCCTTTGGAAAGGCGCAGGCTTCGTCGATGAACTCCTTGTTCCAACCGGCGCGCACGAGCCGAAGTTTGCCTTCCGATGCGAGGTTGATCCAGGCGGCGGCCCGCACGGCCTTGTCGCCTTTCGGCTTGATCGCACGAAAGGCGCGTCCCTGGAGGCGAACCTCTTTCCTGAGTTCCTGAACGACGGCCGAACCGTTGGCCGTGTCCTCGATGCCGTGTTCGGTATCGAGTTCCTCGCGGATGCGTCCCAGAACGTATCGTCGCTGGTCGGGATACTCGATCCGGCTGCGAAAACCGCCGTCGATCCATAGATTTCCCTCCTTGTCATAGGCTACGCGGTAGCTTGCGGTGTAATCCGACGTCGCATTTGCCGTAATTCCCAGATCATATCCGCGTTTCCATATAAGTCCGTGCGGTGGACGGTCGATAATTTGCGTGAACCACTCCCGTTTGAACAATCCGCCCTCCGCCGGCACCGGATGCTGCTGATAGAGCGATGCGAATGAGTAATTGCCGATCTTTTCTCTGGTATTTTCGAGATGTTCTCGGTTAAACCTCGCGGGCCACAGCGCTTCACCAGCGCCTCGCCCCATCACATCGAGGCCGGCCCCGTCAGCGTGCCTTCCTGTCCCTGAAAGGGACAAAGATAATAGCCTGGGGTGAGCGACCGAAGGGAGCGGAACCCCAGGAACAAGCGAAATGTCGTTCGCTCCCTGAAGGGGAGCAACGGCGTCGCCGGGTTCGACCCCTTCAGGGTCGGCGTCATTTTTGGCATCTAACCCAGGGTTGCGGCCTTCGGCCTTACCCTGGGCTATTATCTGTGTCCCCTTCGGGGACAGGATGCCCGACGCGGATCGAGGCTCGGCCAATGCCGGCAGATCGATAATGGTCCATTCCGATGCGTTCTCGGCTAAGAGTCGTCCGGCGAGGTCGTCTTCGTGCCAGCGGGTTTGGATGAGGATGATCTGGCCGTCGGGTTCGAGGCGTGTGTATAGGTCGTCATTGAACCAGTCATGCACGCGCTCGCGATACTTGATGCTCTCGGCCTCGGCCCTCGATTTTACAGGGTCATCGACGATTATCAGGTTTGCTCCAAAGCCCGTAACGCCCGAACCCACGCCGACCGCACGAAGGCCGCCGCCCATGCGTGTCTCCCATTCGGACTCGGAGTTTTTGAATCGGGGACGCACAAACGGGAACGGACAGTCAGAACCACCCGCAGTAGCGGGTGGTTGAACACGCCGTTTCGTCAACGATCGGGACAGCGACGGCGCGTTCTCCTGAGGCTGCCCGCCAACGTCCGTTAAACCACCCGCTACCGCAGGTGGTTCTGACTTGGCCATGTCTTCGCACAACACCGTCTTGATCTTGCGCGAGAAGCGGTTTGCGAGGCGCTGGTTGTAGCTGCCGATGATGATGTTTGTCTCCGGCTTTTGCCTCATGCGCCAGGCGGCGTAGCGGACGGTGACAAGCTCGGATTTGCCGTGTCGCGGCGGCACAAAGATCATCAGCCGCTTACACTCGCCCGATGTAACGCGTTCCAGCGTGTCGATGATGTGCCGATGATGAGCGGCGTCCCATGTCATATGCGATGAGACAGATATGAGCCAATCTTTGAAGTTCGTAGAGTTTGTGGAGTTCATAGAGTTTGTAGAGTTTTTGGAGTTCGTGGAGTTTGAAAAGGGGACGAGGTTTGAAGCATTCATCGTTGGAGTGCTCTCGGTTGGGAAGGGGCCTTGGCCCCGCTTGACGTTGATCAGCGCCCGCCGAGGTTTGTTCTGCCGCCGCCATTTGCTGTGGTTGAATTTACCCGAAGGCCGCCTCAGGGCGGAACCCCCTGCGTAAGCGGGGGGCCTTCGCGTTAGGCGAGTGCCGCGTATTCCTTTAGAGCTCTCGTAACGTATGTGACTGCCCCCCGCTAACGCAGGGGGTTCTGCCTTCCATGCGTAGCGTTCGATCCAGCCGGGCACGCATCGGCCGCGTTCGTTGCGGGCGTATAGGACGCGGCGGCGGAATCGGGCGTGGCCGAGCTCGCGCATCTCGCGTTCGATCTGTTCGTGTTGCTTGCCGTTGTATTTTAGGTAAAGGCGGTGGCAGTCGGCGATGCGTTGGTCAGCTGAGTGTTTCATAGGAATTTTTAACCACAGATGGACACGGATAGGCACAGATAGAAAGACAAAGGATCTTATAACCTGTGTTTATCCGTGTGCATCTGTGGTTGATATTCCTATCAGAAGCACTAATAGATTGGAATGACAGATCGCGCAGAAAAGGGCAGAAAGTGCAAAAACGCACAGATCGCGCAGAATTTGTGGTGGCGAGAGCGATCTAGCCGCAGATGACGCGGATGAAGCAGATCAAGAAAGATCAGAAATTGTTTGACTAGTTACAAACCGGCCTCTTATCTGTTTTGATCTGCTTCATCCGTGTCATCTGCGGCTAAATCGGATGTGTGCCTGCACAGCCTCGTGGAAAGCTACTCTTCGTCCTCACGCAATTTTTCCAAGACCGAGAAATCCTCGAGCGTCGTCACGTCGCCGGCGACGGCGCCCGTTGAGGCGAGTTCGCGTAATAGTCGCCGCATGATCTTGCCGGAGCGTGTTTTGGGCAGGGCGTCGGTGAAGCGGATGTCGTCGGGTTTGGCGAGGGCTCCGATCTCTTTGGCGACGTGGGCACGCAATTCGTTTTTGAGTTCGTCACTTCCCTGTCGGCCGCCTTCTAATGTCACGAATGCCGCGATCGCCTGGCCTTTCAGGTCGTCGGGGCGGCCGACGACGGCGGCCTCGGCGACGGCCTCGTGGCTGACCAACGCCGATTCGATCTCGGCGGTGCCGAGTCGGTGGCCGCTGACATTTATCACATCGTCAACGCGGCCCATGATCCAATAGTAGCCGCGGCTGTCGCGGCGTGCGCCGTCGCCGGCGAAATACATTCCGGGAATCTCGGACCAGTAGGCCTGCTTGTAACGCTCGTCGTCGCCCCACAGCGTTCGGAGCATCGACGGCCACGGGTGCTTTGCGACGAGATAGCCGCCCTCGTTGTCGCCGACGGGCTCGCCTTTTTTGTTCACCACATCGAGTATGATGCCGGGCAGCGGCCTCGTTGCCGTTCCGGGCACGGTCGGCGTCGCGCCGGGCAAGGGCGAGATCATGATCGCACCCGTTTCGGTCTGCCACCACGTATCGACGATCGGGCAGCGGCCGCCTCCGATGGTCTGGTGATACCACATCCACGCCTCGGGATTGATCGGTTCGCCGACGGTGCCGAGCAGCCGCAAACTGCTGAGGTCGTGCTTCATCGGATACTGCTCGCCCCATTTTATAAATGCGCGAATGGCGGTCGGCGCCGTGTAAAAGATGGTCACGCGATGGCGCTCGATGATGTCCCAGAAGCGGTCAAAGTCGGGCCAATTCGGCGCGCCCTCATACATCACGACGGTCGCTCCATTCGCCAGCGGCCCATAGACGACGTAGCTGTGGCCCGTCACCCAGCCGATGTCGGCGGTGCACCAAAAGACGTCCTCGTCCTTGAGGTCAAAGACCATTTTGGTCGTGTAGGCCGCCTGCGTGAGGTAGCCGCCGGTCGTGTGGAGGATGCCCTTTGGCTTGCCCGTCGTGCCCGATGTGTAGAGGATGTAGAGCGGATGTTCCGACTCGAGCGGCTCTGCCTCGCACACGGCGTCAACCGTTTCCATCAGCTCGTGCCACCAGTGGTCGCGGCCGGCCTTCATCTTGATCTCGCCGCCCGTGCGGCGATAAACCACTATGTTGTCAACAGTTGGACACTGTAGGGCCGCGTCGTCAACGGCCTTTTTCAATTCGATCTCGCTGCCGCGTCGATACGCGCCGTCGGCGGTGACGATCAGTTTACATCCGCAATCATTGACGCGGTCCCGGATGGCGTCGGCAGAAAATCCGCCAAAGATCACCGTGTGCGTCGCACCGATGCGCGTGCACGCGAGCATCGCGATCGCGAGCTCGGGCACGAGCGGCATGTAGAGCGCGACGCGGTCGCTCGTTTTGACGCCGAGCTTTTTGAGGACGTTTGCAAAGCGGCAGACCTCGCGGTGCAGTTGCAGGTATGTGAGCGTTCGCTGTTCGCCGGGCTCGCCTTCCCAGATGAAAGCCGCCTTATTTTTACGCCACGTCGTCAGGTGCCTGTCGAGGCAATTGTGCGAAACATTGATGCGGCCGCCGACGAACCATTTTACATGCGGCTCAAACCATTCGAGCGCCGTGTCCCACCGCCGGAACCAATCCAAGGATTCCGCCTGCTTCGCCCAAAAGCCGGGCACGTCCTTCGCCGCGTCGGCGTAGGCCAGGAGGTATTCCTCAAACGAACGCATATGCGCGCCATTCGCAAATTCCGGCGGCGGCTCAAAAACACGGTCCTCGATGAGGACGGACTCGATAGTGTTGTGTTCGGGCATAGTTAGTTTTTAGCGTAAAGCGACAGGTGAAGCAAAGTTGAGCTACTGGGGATGCATTTAGCCGCAGATGACGCAGATGAAAAAGATCAAAACAGATAAGAAAGTAGTTTAGCTGATCATCAACCCATCTCTGATCCTTCCTAATCTGCTTCATCTGCTTTATCTGCGGCCAAATTTGCTCTGAGACCCAAGGCCGTAGTGGTCAATGCAGGCCGAGGCGTGTAAAATCGGGCAAATGCCATTGTTGGAGATGCGAGACATCGCGAAGGAATTCCCAGGCGTTCGGGCGCTTGATGGCGTGTCGTTTACGCTCGACGCCGGTGAGTTTCATGCGCTTGTCGGCGAGAACGGCGCGGGCAAATCGACGCTGATGAAGGTGCTCTCGGGCGTCTATCCGGCGGGCGATTTTGAGGGCGAGATACTGATCGATGACGCGCCGGTTCGCTTTAACGGCATTCGCGACAGCGAGGCGGCGGGCGTCGCGATCATCTATCAGGAACTTTCCCTGGTGAAGGAACTGACCGTCGGCGAGAACATCTTTCTGGGCCGCGAGCCGTCGCGATTTGGCATTATCAACTGGCCTGAGCTGTATGGCAAGGCCGCTAACCTGTTGCTGGACTTGCATTTAGATATCGACCCGCGTGCGTTGGCCGGCAGCCTCGGCATCGGGCAGCAGCAGCTCGTCGAGATCGCAAAGGCATTGTCACAGGACGCAAAGATACTCGTTCTGGATGAGCCCACATCCGCTCTGACCGACGCCGAGATCGAGACGCTGTTCGGAATATTGGGGCGGCTGCGCGAACGCGGCGTCGGCATGATCTATATCTCGCACAAGCTCGATGAGGTCTTTAGGATGAGCGACAAGATCACCGTGCTGCGTGACGGGCAAACGGTCGCAGCCTTCGCGGCGGCCGATGCGACACGCGACGGCGTCATTGCCGCGATGGTCGGGCGTGAGGTGGGCGATATTTTCCCCGAGGTCAGGCACGAGCTGGGCGAGGTCGTGCTAAGTGTCTCGGGCGTGACGGCGTGGGCGGGTGACGGCGTCGGGAAGGTCGTCGATGACGTGTCGTTTGACGTGCGTCGCGGTGAAGTGCTCGGCATCGCCGGGCTGATGGGTTCGGGCCGAAGCGAACTGCTGATGTCGATATTCGGTGCGTGGCCCGGCCGTGCCGACGGCAAGATCGAGATCGACGGCAGCACGGTGAATATCGCGTCGCCCGCTGACGCGATCCGTCACGGCATCGCATTCGTCACCGAGGACCGCAAGCGGTATGGCCTCATTCTGGATCAAACGATAGTCGATAATATGACGCTCGCGGGCCTTCGCTCCATCTCGGGCCGCGTGCTGACAAACCGCCGCCGCGAGGCCGTCGCCGCCGCATCGCAAATGTCGTCGTTGCACGTAAAAGCACCGTCGCCTCTCGCCGTGACGGGAACGCTCTCAGGCGGCAATCAGCAAAAGGTCGTTTTGGGCAAATGGCTGCTGACGAACCCGCAAGTGCTGTTTTTGGACGAACCGACCCGCGGCATCGATGTCGGGGCCAAACAGGAGATCTACGCCGAGATCAACAAACTCGCCGCCGAAGGTCTGGCGATCGTGCTCGTATCAAGCGAACTACCGGAGGTATTGGGCTTGTCAGATCGTGTGCTCGTATTGCACGAAGGCATAGTCGCGGGCGAATACACGAGAGATGAGGCCACCCCCGAACACGTGATGGCGGCGGCGACAGGAGTGGACATGCACACCTAATTAATAATTATCTAATTAGTAATTACTAATTAATTAGGTAACATATCTGTCTAGACATATATGATTAACACTATCAAAACGTCCTCGTTGCGGGCATACATCATGCTCGCGGTCGTCGCGCTCATCTGGATGTATTTTCATTGGGCGACCGGTTACGTTTTTCTGACGCCGAGGAATTTGTCTAACCTGATGACACAGATGTCGGTGACGGGTGTGATCGCGGTCGGGATGCTGATGGTGATCGTGTCGGGCAACATCGACCTGTCGGTCGGCTCGGTGCTTGGATTTGCGGGCGGCATTGCGGCGATGATGCTGTCGATGTGGGGCTATGGATTGCCCGCGGCGGTCACTGCGGCGATCGGCGTGGGGTTGGTCGTCGGTTTGTTTCACGGAGTGCTGACGGCGTATCTCAACATACCGGCGTTCATCGTGACGCTCGGCGGGCTGCTCGCGTGGCGCGGCGCGGTCAAATGGCTGCTCGGCGGCAACACGGTTCCGGTAGCGGATGAGAGCTTTAAGGCCATCGGGCAAAGTTACATCGGCACGACGGCGGGCTGGACGCTCGCGGGCGTGGCGATAATCGTCGTGCTGCTTGCGGCCGTGCGGCGGACACGCTCCGGGCAGAACGGGCCGCATTATGTTCGCGAATTGTTGAAGGCCGTCCTTCCCGTCGGCGGCATTTTGGCGTTTGTCTGGGTGATGAATTCGTACGAAAATCTCGGCGTCTATGTCGGTGTGCCGGTTCCGGTGCTGATACTGGTGGCGGTCGCATTGGCGGGCGCGTTCCTGACGAATTCGACGGTCTTTGGCCGATACCTCTACGCTATCGGCGGAAATGCCGACGCCGCGCGGCTGTCGGGCATCGACAATAAACGCAATATTTTCAAGGTTTACGGCCTGCTCGGCGCATTGACCGGCGTGGCAGCTCTCATCTTCACCGCCCGCGTCGGCAGCGCGGCACCTGATGCGGGCGTGTTGAAGGAACTCGACGCCATCGCCGCCTGCGTGATCGGCGGAGCCAGCCTCATGGGCGGCCGCGGCACCGTCTTCGGCGCGTGCCTCGGGGCATTGATAATGGCGTCGCTCGATAACGGAATGTCGCTGCTCAACGTCCGCGACTTTATGCAGGACATCATCAAAGGCTCGATCCTGGTCGCCGCCGTGGGCCTCGATATGGTCGGGCGGCGGCAGGGGTGATGCGATTTTTCTTGGTAGGCCACAATCTCTGCTGTTAGAATCTAGATTGTCGAAGGAGCAAATGCTATGAGCGCAACACTGACGATCGATCTTCCGGATGATGTCAAGGCCACGCTTGGCAGGGCCGCTCGCGAGGATGGCGTCTCAGAGGACACATTTGCGTTGGGCGCCTTGGAAGACTACATGCGACTCCGTCGGTTCCGAAAGCCGCGAACGGCTGCCGAAAGTAAGAGGAGCGTCGCGGCATTGCAGAAGACGATGGACGAAATGGCCGATACCGCGCGTCGTAACGGCATGACTCAAGAGATCCTCGATGAGATCCTCAAAGAGGACTAGTACACATTGCGCGGTGTCATTGACAATAGCGTTCTCGTCAGCGCGGCAATAGTCGGCGGCACTCCGCGACGGGCGTTAGACCTCCTGTCCGAAAAGGGCACTATTCTTGTTTCCCTGGATGTCCTCGAAGAATTGGCCGACACCCTCGACCGCACTAAATTTGATCGATATTCGCCTCACGCTCAACGTCGCCGTTTTATCCGCGACCTCATCGAGGTCTCAGAACTGGTCCGAATAAGGGGCCCGATTCGTGCCTGCCGCGATCCCAACGACGATAAATTTCTTGAGCTTGCCCTCAGCGGTGATGCTGATTATCTGATCACCGGCGACAGCGACCTGCTTGTGTTGGATCCGTTTCGCGGTGTCGAGATCGTCACGCCGAGAGATTTTCTGCAGAAAGTAGGCTGACATTTCCCGCCAATCCTGCCCGTTTGTGACCCACGTCATACAGAGTTCTCGTCTCAGCCGTCAAAGTTGAGGCTGGGAGAACTTGATGCCGGAAACATTAATGACGATCGGCCAGCAGTTTGAGCGGCGTTCGTGGGCCGAGCCGTGGAAGATCAAGATGGTCGAGCCGCTGAGGATGACCGACCAAGGGCAGCGCGAAAAGGCGCTCGAGGACGCGGGATACAATACATTCCTGCTCCGCTCGCAAGAAGTGTACATCGACCTGCTGACCGACAGCGGCACATCGGCGATGAGCGATCGGCAGTGGGCCGGAATGATGCTTGGCGACGAGGCTTACGCCGGCAGCCGCAATTATTATCATCTCGAAGACGCGATCCGCAGCTACTACGGCTATGAATTCGTCGTCCCTACACATCAGGGCCGCGGGGCCGAGCACCTGATCAGCCAGGTCGCGATCAAGCGAGGGCAATTCGTGCCGGGCAATATGTATTTTACGACGACGCGGCTGCATCAGGAGCTCGCGGGCGGGATCTTTGTCGATGTGATCATTGACGAGGCCCACGACCCGAAAGTATTGCATCCTTTCAAAGGCAATATCGACCTCAACAAGCTCGACTCGCTGATCAAGGAAAAAGGCGCTGAGAATATCGCCTACGTCAGCCTCGCGGGCACGGTCAACATGGCCGGCGGACAGCCCGTGAGCATGGAAAACGTGCGCGCCGTTCGCGAGCTCGTTGATCGTTACGGCATCAAGCTGTATCTCGATGCGACGCGGCTGGTCGAGAACGCCTGGTTCATACGTGAGCGAGAAGAGGGCTATGCGGACAAGACGATCGCCGAAATACTGAAGGAATTCTGCTCATACTCGCACGGCGCGTGGATGAGCGCTAAGAAGGACAATCTTGTCAACATCGGTGGCTGGCTGGCGATCAACGACCGCGAGATGTTTGAAGAGCTGCGCAACCTCGTCGTCGTTTACGAAGGGCTGCACACATACGGCGGCCTGGCGGGACGCGACATGGAGGCGATGGCCATCGGTATCGCCGAGAGCGTCGAGGACGAGCACGTCAATTCGCGCATCGGCCAGGTGCTCTACCTCGGCCAACTGCTGACGACGTGGGGCATCCCGATCGTGCATCCCGTCGGCGGGCATGCGATCTTTCTTGACGCCAAGGCTTTTTATCCGCATCTGGAACAGATAAAGTTCCCCGCACAGACGCTCGCCGCCGAGCTGTATCTCGACTCGGGCATACGCTCGATGGAACGCGGCATCGCCTCGGCCGGACGCGACCCCGTGACCGGCGATCATCATTATCCCAAGCTCGAACTCGCACGGCTCACGATCCCGCGACGCGTTTATACCCAAGCCCACATGGACGTCGTCGCCGAATCGGTCCGCGCCGTTTACGAGAACCGCGAACAGGCACGCGGCCTAAAAATGGTCTATGAGCCGAAGTATCTGCGGTTCTTTCAGGCGAGGTTTGAGAGGTTGTGATCGTCTTAATGTACGCTCGCTCCCGATGTGGCAAAATCCTTTCCCACGTCTGAATCCGTGAATGAAGCTCTGCGGCTGTTGGTTAAAGTTGCAAAAGATTCCAAGGTGAGAGCTTAATACCGCAAGGCGAGCCGACAATTCCTCACTGCGATCTCAGCGTCTGAGACTCGGCGTTCTCTGCGTGGAATCCGGGGGTTCGGAGAGTTCCACGCGGAGGTCGCAGAGACCTTCGCAGAGAAACGCAGAGAAGAGATCTATCCCCCAATAAAACTCATCGTCCGCTCGGGCTGGACGAAGGTTGCGTCGTTGATGTGGTGGCGGGCTTCTTTTTGGAGGACGGTTTCCTCGAGAAATCTTGCGATCTCAGCATCTGTCGCGCCTGAGCGGGCGATGTCCCGGAGGTTGTGTTCGGTCGTAGAAAATAGACAAGTGCGGATCTGGCCGTCGGCGGTTAGGCGGATGCGCGAGCATTGGCCGCAGAACATTTCGGTGACGGGGGCGATGATGCCGATCTCGCCGGGAGCACCGTCGGCAAAGACGTAATTCCACGCGGTGCCCGTGCCGCGGGACGTTTCTTTCAGTTCCAGCGGAAAGGCCTCATTGATCGCGTCGCGTATCTCGCGGCCTGAGACCATCGCATCGCGCGTCCATTCGCGGCCGCTGTCGAGCGGCATATATTCGATAAAACGGAACGAAATGGCCTGTTCGCGGGCGAAACGGGCAAAATCGACAAGCTCGTCCTCGTTGCGGCCGCGGACGATGACGGCGTTGACCTTGACGGGATCAAAGCCGAGCGCTTTCGCCTTATCAATGGCCGCGTAAACGCGCTCCAGCGCATCGACGCCGGTGATATTGATGAATTTTTGTCGGTCGAGCGTATCGAGGCTCAGCGTAACGCGGTCGAGCCCGGCATCACGCAGCGCATCGGCATGACGAGGAAAGTCGTAGCCGTTGGTCGTAAGCGCAATGTCCTTTAGCCGCGGTTTGAGCCGTGCGAATTTCTCGACCAGCACCGGAACATCGCGGCGTATCAAAGGCTCGCCGCCGGTCAGGCGTATCTTCTCAATGCCGAGATCGACAAAGATGCTGACGAGGCGTTCGAGTTCCTCGAACGTGAGCAGTGTCTCGCGGCTGGCCCACGCCGGCTCACCATGCGGCAAACAGTAGAAACAGCGAAAATTGCACCTGTCCGTCAAGCTTATGCGCAGGTCGCGGATCGTTCGGTTGTGAGCGTCGTGCAGCGGCACAACTCAATGATACACCAGCGGAGATTCACCACAGAGGCACAGAGGACACAGAGAGATCAGATAGCCGTTGAGTGGAAGCCAACCGTCGAGTGTAATACTGATCTGTTTGCTATTTCTCTGTGTCCTCTGTGCCTCTGTGGTGAATCTTCTTCTCCAACGCGGCGGCGTTGCGTTTTAGGCCGGATAGTTTGGCCCGTTTGATGGCGGAGCGGCGGAAGCGATTTACATACTCCTCGTGATCGAGCGAAAGAACGGTTTCGGGTGACAGTGAGGTCTCACCGTGGCGCGGCGAAAAGCGAGGTTCGGCCGTTGGTTGTTCAAAGCGGTTCCACGGGCAGACGTCCTGGCAGATGTCGCAGCCGTAGAGCCAGCCGGCGGTGTCGATGGGCAGATGTTCGTCACGAAGTTCGATCGTGGCGTATGAGATGCATTTATTCGAATCGACGACGTATGGCTCGACAATAGCATCGGTCGGGCAGGCATCGATGCAGGCGGTGCACGTGCCGCAATGGTCGGTGATGGTCTCGGTGTCGTAGTCGAGTTCGATATCGAGCAGGAGCGAGCCGATAAATACCCACGATCCGTGCGTGGTCGTTATGAGATTGCTGTGTTTGCCCAGCCAGCCGAGCCCCGCACGCACGGCCCAGGCCTTGTCCATAAAGGGCGTGGTATCGACGCAGATCTTGGCGTTTACATCGGGCTTTTGCTCTTTGATCCGGTCGAGCAGGTGGTGAAGCTTTTCGCGCAGAACGTCATGATAGTCGTCGCCCCAGGCGTAGCGTGAGATCTTGCCTGTCGCGGTGTGTTCGTGCGGCGTGTAGTAATTGTGCAGCACGACGACGATCGACTTGACGCCGGGCATCAGCAGGCGTGGGTCGGCGCGTTTCTCGGGCTCGCGTGCCATCCACGCCATCGTGCCGTGAAACCCGCGCCCAAGCCAGCCGTGCAGATGCTCGCCCTCGGTCTTGAGCGGTTCGGTCGCGACAATGCCGACAGCCTCAAAGCCAATGTCGCGGGCGGCGCGTTTTATCTGTTCGGCGAGGAACATTACGTCAGGTATATCAAATTGCCGTTCGCGTTAGCGAACGGTTGGCGTCGGCTCTCATATTGGGCTTTAGCCCAACCTGAAGGCAGCGGCAATAGGAGATACAAAAAAGCCGGACGACATTGCAGCCGTCCGGCGGACCAGAGTGGAGAACTAACTGGCTAAAAGCCTACCTTGACGCCAAACTGAAACTGTCTCGGGTCAAATGCAGCTTGAGGCTGGCTATAGTATTTACCGTTTCCTGCCCGTTTGTCAAAGGCATTGACGACTTGATAGAACGGGTTGGCCGACGCCTCGTTAAAACGATTGAGGAGATTGAAGCCCTCGGCGATCAGATCGAGCGAGACGCGCTCGCCAAACTTGATCCGCTTTGTCAATCGGGCATCGAACGACAGGTAGTCGTGCGTGATGCCCATGTTGCGAGGCAGGTTTGGCGTGGTCGGAAAGACGCCCGTAAAGCAGTCGGGATCGACGCCGGTCTGGCAAAGCGTGCCGTCAGAGCGGACGCTGGGACGCTCGTTTGACGAGTTAAAGTCGCCATTCGCGTCGCCGACGGCGAGGATATTGAACGGGCGGCCCGAGCCGTATTCGACGATCGGTGCAAAGGTGAATCCGTGCAGGAAGCTCTTGAATCCGCCCTTTGAACGCCATGATTCGGGCGTGGACATAAAGCCGCTGAACGCAAAGCGATGCCGCTGGTCAAAGAGCGAATCCGAACGCTCGCCGCCCATATTGCGAAGGTCCTGCGGCAGCAGCAGCGTCTGCAGATCGGACGAATCATCGACCGAGTGTGACCAGGTGTAGGAGGCGAGGAACTGCATGCTGTTTGAGAAGCGCTTCTTGAGCTCGAGATTCAGCGCCTTGTAGTCCGACTTGCCGTCCGAGGCCTGGGCGTTGACCGAACCGTAAGGATTGATCGGCCCGACAGTGCGAAGAGTGCCCGCGAGCAGCGGGTCAAACTGCGCCTTGTTAAGCCCGGTGAGGGCCTTGACAAAGAAGTAGTTGGGCCCAAGCTGGCGGAAATAATCCGCCGCGATAGGGCTGATGACGCGGCTGTTGAGATTAGCGACCGGTGCGGCGATAAAGCCCGGAACGATCGCCGCCCAAGTCGCAGCCAGATTGGTAAAGCAGAGCGGTGCCGGAACGCCCGGCGGACATGCCACGACGCGCGGATCGCTGGCCGATGATGGAATGCTGATGCCAAAGGCGGCTGCCGACAGGCTCGGCGGCGGGCCGCCAAAGAAGCGGCGGAAATTCTCGACCAGCGCCGTCTGATCCACCTGATTAGCATCGCCCGGATGAGCGAGGTGCTTGACGTTGACCCTGATATAGCTTGCCGTCAGCAGCGTGTTGCGCCCCAAGGCCTGCTCAAAGGTGATATTGCCCTGCAGCGCGTCAGGATACTGGAAATCCTTTGCAACGTGCAGCGTAAACGGCAGGATCGGCCCAAAGCCTGTGAAGGTTGACGGATCAAAACGCTGCTGTCCAAAGAGGTAGTTAGCCGACTGAGCAATTGCGGGCGTTCGCGTGCCCGGCGGCGCGGCCGCGAGGGCGGCGGCACAATACGGGCTGGTGGCCGTTCCGCGGTTGCAGACCGTGCCGTGAAACACCTGAAATGCGTTAAAGAGGCCCGTCGGCGATGGCCCGCCTATGGGCAGCAGCGTCGCCTGCTGCTGCTGCGAGCCGTCGGCGATGTTCGAGTTAAAGGCGACCACGAGCAGCGGATGGTCAAAGAACCGCCCGATCGCCCCGCGGATCACCGTAGAGCCCTTGCCCGTGACGTCCCATGCAAATCCGACGCGCGGCGCCCAGTTGTTCTTGTCACGCGGGAAGCCCTGCGTCACGCCAAGAGCGTCCTGAGCCGTCTGGACGTCCGAGGCCGATAGCGTAATGCCTGTGAGCGGATCGGTAAATGGAACGGGTGAATACTGGCTGGTGAACTCGTAGTCGTAACGGAAACCGTAGTTGATCGTAAATCGACGTGCGATCTTCCACGTATCTTGTGCAAAGAATGCGACCGGCTTATTGCTGAGCGTGCTATTCGGGTCGCCAAAGCCCTGAATGAACGCCGCCGGGAATCCGAGGCCGTATGCCTGCACGGCCGTGAGGGCCGGGCAGCGTTGGGCGAGGGCCGCATTGTCGCACGCTATCGCCGGATTTGCAGGACTCGGCGGTGCCAGCGGATTGTTCGGCACCGAGACGAGGCTGCCGCCCGCCTGCACGCCAAAATTGAAGAGTGCCGGAAAGTTGAGCTCAAACCTCGCATTGCCGCTGACCCAGTTGAGGTCGCCGCCGAACTTGAACGTGTGTGCGCCCTTGACGATCGTCATATTGTCGCGGATCTGGTGGCGCGTCTCGGTCCTGAATACGGGCGAGAATGGATTTGAGCCCATAAAGGCCGTGCCCGAGATCTGATGCGCGACGCTCGGAACTGCCGACTGGAACGACGCCTGGCGGCGACCGTAATTGTAGAACGCCTCATTGAGAATGCTGTTTGTCAGGACGCTCGTCAGCGAAGTGCCGACCGAAATGTCCTCGACCTCGGTAATGCCGGTCCGCGAAAAATCATTCTGGCCGACGGTCTGGTTCTGTGATTCATCCTGAACGCCGGTGATGTTGATCGGATTGTAGCCGAGGCGGACAGAGAGCTGATTGCTCGAGTTAAATGCGTGATCGACCCTCAAGGACGAATAGGTCGAGTCCTCGGAGATCGGGAAGACGCGAGCGAGGCCGCTGAGCGGCCTAAAGGCTATGAGCCGTCCCTCGGAATCGGTCGTAAGCGGGACCGGAGCGCCCGACAGGATGAACCGCGGGCCGATCACCGAACCGAGCGGGATGCCTATGCCGGGAACAAAATTGGTCAGCGTGCTCGCTCCGTTGAGTGCCGTCTGGCCGCCGGCCGACGCCATGTGTGCATAGACGAGGCCCCGGCCGACCTGGCCGGCGTTGCCGCTGCCGACGGCCGCCTGGATATAGGCGATCTGTGCGGGCGTAAGGTTAGTAAATGTCTGGGCGATCGGCATAAAGCCCGGTATCGGGCCTATCATGACGCTGCCCGTGGCCGCGCCGCTGGCGTCGCGGCCAAAGATGTCGCCCGTAAAAAAGCCCGATTCGCGACGCTTACGCTGCTCCCACGACATAAAGAAGAATGTCTTGCCCCGCTTTAGCGGGCCGCCAAACGTCCAGCCGTACTGGCCGCGTTTGTAGGGCGGCTTTATGCTGGGATCGCCGTCAATGATCGGCGCAAGGGCGTTCTTGGCCTGGATGGATTTGTGCCGGAAAAAGCCAAAGACGCTGCCGTGAAAATCGTCAGTGCCGCGGCGTGTGACGACATTGACGATGCCGCCGGTCGCACGGCCAAACTCGGGCATGTAGCTGTTTGTCGTGACCTGATACTCCTGAACGGCCTCCTGCGAGACGGTCGAGCGGGCGGCGTTGATCGAATTATCGGTAAAGTCAGCACCGTCAACCTGCACAAGTGTCGAACGGCCGCGCTGGCCGCCGATGTTGAGTCCCGACGTCGGTGCAGGGCCGATCGGGCGGCCGTTGTCGCGGCCGACGGTCGAGATCGTCAGGGCAAAGCCCGTGGCGCTGCGCTCATTGATCGGCAGATTATTGATGCGGGCCTGGTCGATGGTATTGGAGATATTTGTCTTGGTCGGCTCGATAAGCTGAACGTCGTCGCCCGAGACGTTGACCGTCGCCGAGGCCTCACCGATCTCGAGCTTGATCGCGAGCTCGGCGCTCTGGCCGACCGTGAGCCTGATGCCTGAGATGACGCTCTTTTTGAACGTCGCGGCCTCAGCGGTCACTTCATATTCGCCGGGCGGCAGGCCGATCATCGTGTAGCTTCCCTGTCCGTCGGTCGTGACCGTTCGAGTCACGCCCGCGCCTCTGAGGCGGGCCGTAACGCTCGCTCCTGACACGACGGCGCCGGTCGGATCGGTGACGGTGCCCGCGAGGTCGGCTGAATTTGCCTGCGACTGTGCAAGCGCTGAAAAGCTGAACACCAGGGCCGTCGCGAGGCACATCGCCATCCCTGCGGCCACGCGTTTAAGCTCAGACGTAAATACTCTCATTGTTGGTCTCCTTTACCTACAGTATGGTCGCCGGATAAGGGAAATCTCTCGGTGCTTCCAGGACACGTTGCGGGGCGCCAGATTGAGGCGTTTTCCCGGTGTCGTGTCAAACAACCTAAGGACTATGTCCGGCAGATAATTATTCGGAACTGATTACTGTTGAAATTTGTAACCCAAAACGCGGCTTTAGGCAAGCAAAAACACGGGACTTTTTGCGCAAATTGAACGAATTGAGCAAATATCCACTCTGATTAGTGTAATTAATGCAATTCGTGGCTAATATCTTCTTAATGAAGATCATCCCGCTGGCCATTCCTACGCCGTTCTATGTCGGCGACGTAAATGTTTATCTCATAAGAGAAGATCCGCTGACGCTGATCGATGTAGGGCCAAAAACGCCGGAGGCAGCCGAGGTGCTCCGCCGCAAGCTGGGCGAGAACGGCGTAAAATTCAGCGACGTCCGCCGCATCCTGCTTACCCACGCCCACGAGGACCATTGCGGCCTCGCCAAACAGGTCCGCGACGAGGCTAAGGATGCCGAGATCTTCGTGCACGACTGGGAGACGGGCCATCTCTTCGGGCGGCTGGCCCGCGAGGAGCATCGGGCGCTGATGCGGCGGTCGGGCGTTCCGGACGCCGTTTTTGACGAGATGCAGGCGTTGTATGAGGAGATCAGCCTGCTCACCGATTCGCTTGGTGAGGGCGAATTTCGGCCGCTTGCCGACGAGATGGAGATCGAATTCTCGTCAGGCTCGCTGAAGGTGCTGCACACGCCCGGGCACACGCCGGGCTCGTGCTCATTTGTCCGCGAGGCCGACCGAACGCTAATCTGCGGCGACTGCGTGCTAAAACGCATCACGCCAAATCCGATATTGTCGCCCGATCCGACGGATCCGGCCCGGCGTTTCAGGTCGCTCGCCGAATACCTCGTCAGCCTGGCGAGGCTGCGGTCGCTGTCGCCTACCCTCGTTTACGGCGGCCACGGCGAAGCGGTCACTGACTTTGAAGAGATTTTCCACCGCTATGTGCGTGCCATCGACGACCGCCAGGCCCGCGTCGTATCGCTCGTAACAAAAGACGGCGTCACGGCCTTTGACGTCGCCCGAGGGCTGTTTCCTGATTCATTCAGCCACGACGTGCACCGGTTTTTGGCTATCTCAGAGTCGATCGCGCATCTGGACTATGCCTCATCCGAGGGCAAGGTCGGCATGGAGATGAGTGGGGAGGTTGAGTATTACAGACTCAACACTATATAGAGCAGTAAGGAAGGCGGGCTTGCCCCCGCTGAAATAGTGATGGCGAAGAAATGGCATAACAAGAACCTTCCCGGCGCACTCCATTTCGTAACCGGTGTTGTTCATGACCGAAAGCCGATCTTTAAGCGCGACGAATTCTGTAGGGCCTTTCTTCATGAGCTACAAGATTTACGAGCAAACGTCGAATGTAAATTGATTGCCTTTGTCCTGATGCTCGATCATTTCCATTTCGTCGCTAATCCGAGGGATGGAGACATTCAAGCCGCAACGGGAAAGCTTAAGAGCTTCTCAGCAAAACGCATTATCAACCTTTCACCAGCAAGGATGTTTTGGACCGGCCGCGTAAATCAGGTTTGGCAGGAGAGCTTTAGGGCATTGCCGCTGTGGAGCCGATGGATGATCGATCAAAAGATCAATTACATCCATGCGAATCCTGTCCGCTCGAACCTATGTGACTCTGCCGAAGATTATCCATGGACTAGCTTTCGTGCATTCTACCGTGATGAACACGATCCGCTGTTCGCAATCGACCGCAATTGGTGGTGGGACGATGATGAAGAGAAATTGCGCACGTCTCTACTGAATTGGGAAACGGAGCAGCAGGAGAAACTACTGGATACTATCGAAAAGAACCGAGACAGGATCGAACGCTGAGATCACCCCACCAAAGAGCGGGGGCAAGCCCGCCTTCCTGACTGCCTATTGGGGAAGTTGTCGCTTTACGGCAATGCCGCCTCGAAAGGGACGTTCGACGTGGCGGCCATTTGGCTTATTGTGTCGGTGATCTTGGTGATGTCGGCAAAGCCGGGCAGTTGGCGCACGCGCTGGGTGACCTTGGTATCGATGGTGTCGAGGCCGTCGCCCTTTGAGAAGAGCGTTTGGACGAGATACTGCGTGCGGCGCTTGGCTAATGAGCCCTGGCCGACGGGGGCCCAGAAATGGTTCGCGACAAATCGGGCGATGCGGCGGGCCGTTTTGTTGCGGGTGAGTTCGAGCTTGGCGACGGACCAGTAAAACTGGTTGTGTGCGGATTCCTCCTTGATGATGGCGTCGAGGATCGGGTTGAGCACGGGATGATCGGTCAGGGCTTTTAGTCTGCGATAGCCCTGGGCGGCCTCCATTTCGTGGATCGCGCCAAAGGTCATATGCGTCGCCGTAAACCTTTTACCGATAAGGTTTGTCAGCGTCGTAAGCATAAAGGCATTCGTCCGGTAGGCCGCTGTCACGTTACGCCGCACCTGTTCCTGCCAATTCTTGTCCGATTCGTAGCCGAGCTCGTTGAGGAATCGATCCATCATCTCGCCGTGCGTGATCTCCTCGACGCCCCAGCGTTCCATGAACTTGCTGATGTGCGGATCCTTGCCGGTAGGCGTCCGGCGCAGCTCACGGTGATACATATCGGTGAGCGTCTCGACATCGCGCATGTAAAACAGCACCGGCACAAACCGCTCATCAAACGGCGTGTCGCGCACCTTGCCCCACGGGACCGACGAGATAAACTCCGGCGTCAGCGCCCGTTCCTGCCGCTCATACCAGTCAAGGACATCCTTGTTCGAATCAAATGCCATCCGTTTCGGTTCTTGTTCTCTTCAATCCCTGCGTTCCTACTTCTCTGCGTCCTCTGCGGGGACATCTTCTTGAGTCTCGGTCAACTCGGGCTCCACGCAGAGGGCACAGAGGATTTCGCAGAGAATCGCGGAGAGTTGTCACTCGTTCTTGACGTTCAACCAGGGAAGTTCATCACCCGCCTCCGAATCCCGTTCTTCAGCACGATCTCGTTAAAGTTGATCAGCAGGCCTACTTTCCAGCCGCCCATGCTCAGGTAAGTTAGCAATTGGGCCTCGTGGACCTGAGCAAGCGCGTCAACCGACTTGACCTCGAGCACGACCAGCCAATGAGAAAGTCTATCCTGTACCCACAATTGAGATGAACGTCCTTATAGATGACCGGAACTGCTACTTCTGTCTCAAACCGAATTCCACGAACCATAAATTCATGCTTCAGACATTCTCGATAGGCGGATTCGAGCAAGCCGGCCCCGATCTTGAGATGAACCTCTATCGCCACACCAATGATCGACTCAGTGATCCTGTTATAACCAGCCGCATCAACCATCGCTCATCTCATCTCTTCTCTCCGTCCTCTGCGTAACCCTCTGCGTTTCTCTGCGTGGAATCATGCAAACGATAGGTTCCACGCAGAGAAGCCCAGAGTTTTACGCAGGAGGGCACGGTTTTCAATTCGCCAAATTCATCCCTTCGGATGCGTTTAACGCGCGGTAAATAATATAATGGAATTTATGAAAAAGCTGTATGCCTTTTTGGTTATTTTGACTATTTCCTTAGCAAATTCAGCGCAGACATCGCCTCTAGAGGTAAAGGGCGAGCGGCATCTGAAGAACATCAAGCAGTTGACATTCGGCGGCGAAAACGCCGAGGCGTATTTCTCCTTTGACGGTAAGAAACTGAGCTTTCAATCGAAGCGCGACGGACATGAGTGTGACCGAATTTACACGATGAATATCGACGGCTCCAACGTGCGTCAGGTGTCGAATGGCGAAGGCCGCACGACGTGCGCCTTTTATATGAAGGGCGACAGGCGCGTCCTCTATGCCTCGACGCAGGCCGGCGGCAAGGAGTGCCCGCCAAACCCCGATTTCTCAAAGGGTTACGTCTGGGCCGTGTATCCCGATTACGACATCTACACGTCAAAGCCCGACGGCAGTGACATAAAAAAGTTAACAAATGCGCCCGGCTACGACGCGGAAGCGACGGTCTCGCCCAACGGCAAAAAGATCGTCTTCACGTCCGAACGCGACGGCGACCTTGAACTGTATTCGATGGATAGCAAGGGCAAGAATATTCGTCGCCTGACGCACGAGCCGGGCTACGACGGCGGGGCATTCTTCTCGCCCAATGGTAAGCAGATCGTATATCGCGGCTCGCACCCGACCGACCCAAAGCTGATCGAGCGCGACAAACAATACCTGAAAGAGCATTTGATCGTCCCTCTGGCGTTCGAGATCTGGGTGATGGACGCCGATGGCAAGAACAAGCGGCAGGTGACAAACCTGGGCGTCGCGTCGTTTGCACCGTTCTATACGCCCGACGGCAAGCGGATAATATTCTGCACGAACTATTTCGCCACCGACCCGCGCAAGCGCAATTTTGACATCGCAATGATCAACGTGGACGGCACCGGCCTCGAACGCATCACATACAACGAGACGTTCGACGGCTTTCCGATGTTCTCGCCCGACGGGAAGAAATTCGTCTTCGCATCAAACCGTAACGCCGCAAAAACGGGCGACACGAACGTGTTCATTGCGGATTGGGTGGAGTAGCCATCGAAGCGAGCGTCGCCGTATGCATATTAGCCGCAGATGACAGGATAACGCGGATAAAAACGATCAAATCCATGTCTGTTCTTATCTGCTTTATCTGTGTCATCCGCGGCTAAATAACCTAGCTGAACACTTGCGAGGTGTATGAAGAAGCTAACCTTTGCTGGATTATTGGCTCTCCTCCTCACGGCGGGCGTCTTTGCCCAGGCCACCGATAAGGCGGTCGAGGCGATCGAGAAGCGCTACACCGACATCGCCGAAAAGGCCCGTTTGTGCGAGGCGGATGACGATCAGGGCGAGTTTGGCGAGATGGTGATGAATGTGCTCGACGTCAACGCACGCGCGCACCAATGGCGTGCGGTGGGCATCTATCGGCCGGTGTATAAGTTCTTTTATAAGCAGATCGGCGACGACGAAAAACATCTCTATCCCGATCAGCTGGTTTTCATCAAAGCCGAACGCCGCATCTCGGGCCGCGTTTATCACGAGGAATATATGTTCTCCGACACCGGCGTGCTGATGTTCTATTTTCAGAAGGCCGAAAATGACGACACGGCCGCCGCCGAACGGCGCATCTATTTCTCAGGCCTGAAAACCCTGCGCCTCGTCGAGGACGGCAAGGCCCGAAACAGATCAAGCGCCGCCGACACAAAAAAGATCGCCGAGATCCGGCGAGCATCCGGGAAGCTGATGGATGTATTTAGGAGATCGATAAGGTTGTGATCGAGATTCAATTCAGAACCGGGAGCGGTAGCGACCGGATTCCGGCGAGTTGAGTTTGATGCGAGTTGATATGATAAACGAGCCGCGCGTATTGGATCTTGACCAAGGCTAACGGCAGAAGAATCCGGTCGCTACCGCTCCCGGTTCTGAATTGACGCACTAGTTTACGCAATTATGAAACGCACAAACATACGCATTCTTTTTGTTTTACTGCTGTTGGCCTCGACGGCTTTTGGCCAGGCCGTAAAGCCTGTCAAGGTCGATCCGGTCGAGGCGAATCTTCGCAAGACGATCGAATATCTGGCTTCGGACAAGCTCGAGGGGCGACGGACGGGCGAGGCCGGGGCCGTGACGGCGGCCGGCTACGTCCAGAATCAGTTTGCCAAGCTCAAGCTCAAGCCGGGCGTGACGGCGCCGAACGGCAAGCGGACGTATCTGCAAAGCTATTCATTCACGCTGCCGACCAATCCGCACGGCACGCCCGCGGGTGAGACGGCGGCAGCGAAACCGCCGATCCACGCTTACAACGTCGTCGGCATCCTCGACGGGCATGACAAAGTGCTCCGCAACGAGGCGATCATCATCGGCGCGCACTTTGACCATCTCGGCCGCGGCGGCAAGGGCAGCGGCAGCCTTAATCCCAATTCGTCCGACATCCATCACGGAGCCGACGACAACGCATCGGGCACGGCGGCGCTCGTCGAGCTGGCACGCATTTTTGCCAAAGAGAAAAAGAACAAGCGCACGATCATCTTTATCGGTTTCAGCGGCGAGGAAGAGGGCCTGTTCGGGTCAAAGGCATATACGGCGAATCCTGCTTTTCCATTAGACAAGACGGTCGCGATGATAAATCTCGACATGGTCGGGCGGCTCCACGACGGCAAGCTGAATATCGGCGGGATCGGGACGGCGAGCGAGTGGAAAGCACTTGTCGAGAAGCTGAACCCGATGATGCCCGCAGTAATGGTCCCGTGGGACAGCGGGCCGCAGGGAGGCACAACCTTGCCGCCACGGCCTTACTTCACGCTTGCACTCAACGAAGACGGTTTTGGCCCGTCTGACCATGCCTCGTTCTATATGCAAAAGATGCCGGTGCTGTTTTTCTTTACGGGCACGCATCTCGACTATCACAAGCCGTCAGACACCGCCGAAAAGATCAATTACACGGGCGAAGCGAGCATCATTCAATACGTCGCGTCGATAGCCCGAGCGATCGATCAAAACCCGCAGCGGCCGACATATGCGGTCGCCAAATCATCGAATACCGGCGGCCGCGTGGGCTTTAGCGTCTCGCTCGGCACGATCCCGAGCTATGGCGATTCGACGGACGGCATGCTCGTGGACGCCGTGCGTGAAAACACGCCCGCCTCGCGCGCAGGGATAAAGGCAGGCGACAAGATCGTCATGCTCGGCGGAAAGGAGATCAAGAACGTGTATGACTACACCGCCGCCCTCGGGGAACTAAAGCCTGACGTCGAAGTCGAGGTGACCGTAACACGCGACGGCGAAAGGTTGACGCTGAAGATAACACCGGTGAAACGGCAATAGGGCAAAGAAGAAGAATTCACCACAGAGGCACAGAGGACACAGAGATTTTTTAGAAATTGGATGAGGGAAACTATGTACCATTACTTGTTCTCCTCTGTGTCCTCTGTGCCTCTGTGGTGAATCTCTTAGAAACTTATGAGATCGATAATTTTCGTTGTAATTGTTGCCGTTGTAATGCTTGGGGCGTGTCAAAAGTCCGAGGTCGGGCAGCCTACGCCGCCGCCGCATGTGCCGCCGGTGAAGAATCTTGATGCCTCGCCCATGCCGCCTGCTTCGCCGAATGCGGGCATTCCAAAGGACGGCAAGTATGATGCGAGGGGCGTGGTGACCAAGATCAATATGCAACTCGGCTCGGTCGAGCTTGACCACGAGGACATTCCGGGCGTGATGCCGCCGATGAAGATGGAATTTTACGTGCAGGACAAGAAAATGCTTGACGGGCTGGCGGTTGGCGACAAGGTCGATTTTGTGCTGGAATACAAGCACCCGACGGAGACGATAGCGAACATCAAAAAAGCTAAGTAGCGTGTTGGGCCAGGTATTTTGAACGCGGATCGGGCAGATCGAGCGGATAAAAACCGATCTATCCAAAAATATTATCCGTCTGATCCGCCCGATCCGCTTTATCCGCGTTCAAATTGACTTCAAGACCACTCCCTTTGCTTCGTAAGGGTCTTTGCGTTGTAATAAATCATCCGTGACCATTCCATTCTCAAAATACCACGGCTTTGGCAACGATTACATCGTGATCGAGCGCGGCATTGGTGAGAAGCTTGACCTGCCGCAGCTTGCCCTAGCGATGTGCCATCGCAATACGGGCGTCGGAGCCGACGGCATCGCCGTGATCGAGCAGCGTGACGGCAAGACGGCGGATTTCTTTTGCGAGATCGTCAATCCTGACAGCTCGATCGTGGGATTCTCAGGCAACGGCACGCGATGCGCGGTCGCGCACCTTTATCGAAAAGGCGCGTGGGTCGAACCGCGCCTGAGGCTCGAGACGCGGAGCGGCGTTAAGAATTACGATCTGTTTGACCGCAAAGGCGACACCGAATTCTGGTTCAGGGCCGAGATCGGCAAGCCAAAATTCGCCAGCGATGAGATACCGGTACTGACCGACGTCCGCCGCGAACATGTGCTCAATGAGCCGATCGGCGTCGATGGACGGCATTACACATTTTCGGGAGTGAACGTCGGCAATCCGGTCGTGTGCGTGTTTGTCGATAGCTTTGATTTTGACTGGCGTGCGGTCGGCAAGGCACTCGAGACGCACCGAAAGTTTCCCGAGCGCGCGAATGTCGTATTCGTCGAGGTCAAGGACCGCGCGAATATCGAACTGCGTATCTGGGAACGCGGCGCCGGCGAGACGGCCGCCTCAGGAACGTGCTCGAGCGGCGCTGCTGTGTTGTCGGCATTCCTCCTAAAGACAGAACGCAAGGTCAACGTCCACTCCGAGGGCGGCATCACCGAGGTCACCTGGCGCGACGACGACGAGATCATCCTCACCGGCCGCGCCGACTACGCCTATTCAGGCGAATGGCCGTAGGAATAATTCACCACAGAGGCACGGTGGGCACGGAGCATGTCCATTAAGGATGCAGGAGCGGGTCGTCGGTCGTGAAGCCCTCGGCGAGAGCGGCGTTGAGCAGATTGTTGTCCGAAGCTAAAAATATTGGCTCCTGCATACCGGCGTGCTGCAAGGAGTTGCGGACAACAACGGCCGACGCCAGTTGGACAGCATCGCCGGCTCGTCAATGTATATTTTTCCAGAAGCTGTTGGGCTTCGGCGATAACAGTCGCGTCGATTGGATAAAGATCGTATTCGTTGTTTGCGGCTATTTCGAAATCTTTGACGTAAACTTCGAAATCAGCATCCGTTATGGTCTTCTCGCGTTTTTGACGACAGAACGCACTCGACACCTCAACCAAACTGAATGCACTTGAAGCTATTGTTGATATGCCTCGCGGGCTTGTCAGGGAACTTACCCAAGCGCTTCCCGTCTCGGCGATGTGCCGCTTTACAAGCACACTGCTGTCGGCGTAATAGACGACGTTCATATCGAATCGTCTCTCGAATCACGGTCATCGCGGATGTAGTTGCTCACGGGTGGCTCGCCCGAAAATAATTCGGCAAGTTCCGCGCGCCGTTCCGGTGAGATCTCCGGTGCGATGTATACAACTTCTGGCAAACCGAGAGCTTTGCGGACTTTCTCTCGAAATGGTTCTGCGCTGGTGTGGATGGTTATTTCTACCTCGGAGTTTTCCGGCAAATCGAGTGAGACCGCCGGGCGCAGCACACCATTTTCGTAGATCGCGGTGGTTGTTTGATCCATAACAGCCTTATAATAGCCCAAAATCGGTTCAAACGGAACGAAAAACCGTGACACCGTGGCAGGTGAATAGGTTATGAGTAATTTTGAGACAGCGACGCTGGCGGCGGGGTGTTTTTGGTGCGTTGAGGCGGTGTTTGACGACTTGCGGGGCGTTGAGGATGTGGTGTCGGGGTATTCGGGCGGGCATACTGAGGAGCCGACGTATCAGGCGGTTTGCTCCGAGACGACCGGGCATGCCGAGGTGGTGCAGATCAGATTTGATCCGAGCGAGCTGACATTCGCCGATCTGCTGCGTGTCTATTTCACGGTCCACGATCCGACACAGATAAACCGGCAGGGCATGGACATCGGCACGTCGTATCGCTCCGCCATCTTTTACCACACGCACCAGCAGCGCGAGACGGCGCACGAGGTGATCGCCGAGATCACGAGCCTGGGGCTCTATGACGCTCCGATCGTTACGGAGGTGACGGCGTTTGACAAGTTCTGGCCAGCCGAGAATTATCATCAGGAGTATTTCGCAAACAATCCAAACCAGCCCTACTGCATGGCCGTGGTCGCACCGAAACTGGCGAAGTTTCGGCAGAAGTTTGCCTCGCGGTTGAAGCGATAGGAAGAAAATTCACCACGGAGGCACAGAGGACACAGAGAAGACTGATCAGGTTGGTCTGAAGCAGTCAGCCGATCTCATTTCTATAAATCTCTGTGCTGTCTGTGTCTCTGTGGTGAATTCTGATTGGTAAATAATGTTTGACATTGTTTTGTATGTCCTGCTAGACTTTTCATCTGGCTGCTAACCGGCGGCTGTAACTCCCTGCTTTACCTCCAATACCACGCGCTCCGTTCGGAATCCACACCGCGAAAAGTGAAGTTCTATTCGTGAACTCGCTTGTCGATCCCCTTATATGAATCCACTCAGTTTTGTGTCCCGTCACCGGGCATTGGCCGCGGCCGCACTCTGCGCGGCGCTTGCTTTGTCGGCAATGTTCTCAAGAGAGATCGTTGCGGCGGCTTCGTCGCTTAGCTTTAACAGCATTTTCCTTTCGGGGACCATCTCGGGCCGAGTCTTTCAGGACTATAACGGCAACGGCAGCTACGACACTGCGTCGGGCGTCAATTCGATCGATGTCGGCGTCGCCAACGTGACGGTCAGCGCCTATGACGCGGGCGGCACGCTGCGCGGCACAGATACTACGGACTCAGCGGGCAGCTACTCACTGTCAGCCACGGGAACGGGGCCGTATCGCGTCGAATTTACGGGCGTGCCCGCGGGCTACGAGCCGTCGGCGCGAAGCACGGATTCGGTGCAGGGCGGTTCATCGACAAATTCGGGCTCAACGACGCAATTTGTAAATAACGGCAATACGACCGACGTGAACCTCGCCCTCACCGTGCCGGCCGAATACTGCCAGAACACGCCGACGGTGGTCATACCTAGATACGCGCAGGGCGCGTCAAATGGCCAATACGGGGCAAACGCAATACTCTACGATTTTCCTTACACATCAGGGACGACCTATACGGACACGACCATCGCGAACTATGACAATCCGCTGACGCATTCCCTGACCGTGACGGCGGCACAGCTCGGCACGATCAATTCGCTGGAATACAACCGGCAGACGAACAGGCTGTATGCCGCGTCTTATTTTAAGCGGCACTCGGGCTTTGGCCCCGGAGCCGACGGCGTGCTCAATAACAGCGACGACGCGGGCGCGATCTATGTCATCAACGCCGCCACAAGTGCTGTTACATCAGTTTTTACGGTCCCAAATGCGACCACGAACAACCACGACACCGGCGACTATGCCAGCGACAATTACGATACTGGCTGGAACGGCACGGGCAAATCCAGCCTCGGTGGCATGGCGTTGTCAGCCGACCAGAGCCGCCTCTTCGTTATGAACCTGCAGGATCGCCGGCTGTATGCCCTCGACGCAGCGACCGGCGCAAACCTCGGCAGCAGTTCGTCTATCACGAGTCTGACACTGCCGACGCCGGGCGGAACGAGCACGAACTGCACGACAGGCGGCAGCAATACCAACAAGCGGCCGTTCGCCGTGACGTATTTCAACAATTCGGTCTATATCGGCGTAGTCTGCACGGCTGAGAATGGCGACAACAGCGCGTCAAACCTGTTCGCATACGTATTCGAGGTAAACCCGACGACGCTGGCGATCAATTCGACGCCCGTTTTCTCGGCGCCGCTAGGCTATACGCGCGGCGTCGGCGATCCGGGCGAGCCCGCCGAGTGGCGGGCTTGGGAAGCGACCATCCAGTCTGACTTTGTGTATCCTCAGCCGATGTTGACGGATATCGAGTTTGAGAACGGAAATATGATCCTCGGCCTGCGCGACCGAACCGGCGACAGCGCCCTCGACGCCGGGCCGGATTCAAAACGCACGGCCGGCGACACGATCCGTGCGTGCGGATCATTTGGCTCGTGGACGCTCGAATCAAACGGCCGCTGCGGCGGTGACGGCACTGCTCCACAGAATACGGGCCAGGGGCCGGGCAACGGTGAGTTTTATCATAACGACGATTTTTGCACCGCGCCCAACAACGGTAACTATCACGACGAGGTCTCGTGGGGCTCGCTCCTGTATGTCCCCGGCCGCCAGCACGTCGTAACGACACTTCTCGACCCGATCAATCGCCAGATCGCAAACAATGCGACATTCGACGGCGGCCTTCGCTACTTTAACAATACGACCGGCAGCGCGGAGCGCGCGTACCGCATCTACAACGGCCTCGGCGGCGTGGGGCAGCCTGATTTTGGCAAGACCAACGGGCTCGGCTCGCTCGTCGCAATGTGTTCGGCAGCTCCCATCGAGATCGGCAACCGCGTCTCGCGCGATGTGAACGGCAACGGCGTTCAGGACCCCGGCGAGGCCGGCATCGCGAGCGTGACCGTCAGACTCTATCAGGGCTCGACGCTCGTAGGGACGGCCGTAACCGACGCTAATGGCGAATACTATTTTGTCGGCAGCACGACACCGGACGGCAACACCAGCGACAACATCGGCCAGGTCAACGGCGGAATACAGTTCAACACAACCTATCAGGTGAGGCTCGATCTAGCCGCAAATTATTCGGGCGGCGGCCCGCTGGCCGGGCTGATGTTGACGACGCAAGACCAAACATCGCAGGCCGGCGACGATGATGCTTCGGATTCAGATGCCGCAAATGTATCAGATCCCGCGGGCTCGCCTTCGGGCACATGGCCCGTGATAAGCCTGACCACAGGCGGATTCGGCGCCAACGATCACACATTTGACGCTGCCTTCGGCTCCATCCCGACGCCAACTCCAACGCCGACGCCAACTCCGACGCCGACGCCGACGCCGACGCCGACACCGACGCCTACACCGACGCCGACACCGACGCCTACACCAACTCCGACACCGACGCCGACGCCGACACCGACGCCTACACCGACGCCGACACCGACGCCTACACCAACTCCGACTC